>UMDB01029899.1_pt1 | contig 11258 bp, 8 predicted proteins | sample 1964361 | NCBI WGS metagenome assembly UMDB01 (sample SAMEA4835981, study PRJEB28245) | human gut metagenome | biome: gut microbiome; material: fecal sample | place: Denmark | collected 2008 | reverse complement strand
GTGCGTTCCATTGTAGGAAATTTCTTGGAGCACAGCAGAATTTTCTATTTCTATAATGATGGACAGGATGAAATTTACATGGGAAGTGCTGACTGGATGCCGCGTAACTTAGACCGCCGTGTAGAGATTATTTTCCCCGTAGAAAATGAAGAGTTAAAGCATAAAGTAATGCATATTCTGGATGTGGAACTGGCAGATAATACGAAAGCACATCTCCTTCAGAAGGATGGCACCTATGAAAAGGTTGATAAACGTGGAAAGGTGCTGGTGAATTCACAGCTGCAGTTCTGCAGGGAAGCAGAAGAAGCAGCACCAAAGCCTGCGGATGTGGTAAAAGACCGTATTTTTATTCCGGCAGAACCGATAGAGGACTAAAGAAATCAGACACTTTTGCCGATATATAATATGAAACCATTGAAATAAAGCTCCAGGGAGGGGATTGTCGCATACGGATATGACGGTTATTTTAAGGTTCCGGTTGTTTTGCTCGTTCACGAGCAGGAAAGACAGCAGAATAGAGGGTATTCGGATGAATCCAGCCGGAAAAAATGTTCCGAAAATGAATTTGAACGAATCTTTCGAAATGCATTAGACGAGGTGAAAGACAAAAAATAAAAAGTATTTATAAAGAGGGACTGTTGTTTTACAGAAATTGTAAAATGACAGTCCCTCTTGTTTACGCGAGAAACTTGCAAAGCATGTTTCTCATAGTTGTGTCTGATGTAAGCTATCTGCAATACAGCGCATTTTTAATATCCGATAAAATATAATAAGGAATCGGCATATGTCTTGTTCCGTTTCCCATGGAAATATAAGGTTTGTTACTTCCATGGAAGTCAGAGCCACCGGAAATAAGCAGATGATATTTTTGCGCAAGCTTCTTAATGTTTCGTTCATCGCCAAGCTGGTAGCTGGAATAGACGGCTTCAATACCATCTAAATGGCTTTCTTCTACCAGTGTCTGAACCAGAGCGTCCAATCGGTCTGCATTCATGCGATAGAGTACCGGATGGGCTAAAATGGCAAGACCACCGGCATGATGAATCAGGGAAATACCTTCCTGCGGAGTGATTTTAGGACGGTCTACATAATAAGGACAGTCATCCCCGATATATTTACTGAATACTGTATTCATATCTTTGGCAAGACCATGATTTACAAGGTATCTTGCAATATGTGCTCTTGTAATGACTGCATCCGGAAATTCTCTGATAAGACTGTCATAATCAATGGCAAGGTGTGCCTCCTGCTGCAGTTTATCAACCATCAGGCGGTTGCGGTCTGTGCGGGAAGAACGGAATGCATTTAATTTGTTATTAAATACTTTATCGTCCGGGTTAATATATAGCCCGACCATATGGATTTCACGGTCATCCAGTTCACAAGAGAGTTCAACACCGGCAATGACTTCCGGTGCATCCGGGGAGTTAAGCCGCAAGGTTTCTTCCTGTGCTTCTTTAATACCATCGATACAGTCGTGGTCAGTAAGGGCAAAGGCACATATCGAATGACGTATGGCTTCATGAACCAGCTCAGATGGGGTAAAAGTTCCGTCAGAGCAGGTTGAATGTACATGTAAATCAATAAATCCTGTTTCCATGGTATAATCCTTTCTAACAGCTCGAAATAATTATTTTTTAGAATTATTTATGAATATGATTATAAGAGTAATCTTTCGTTTTGACAATCCGGAAGAAATGAGAAAAATCTTTTGCGTATAAAAACAAAGTCCTATATACTGCAATTAGGAAAAATAATCTGTAGGGGGCAGGAAGCATGAAAAAAAATTTAGAAGTAAGTATGCTTGGAACATTTCGAATGCAATATGGAAATCATTCCTTTATCATAGACCGGAAATCAACGACAAAGACGAACCGGCTGCTTCAGATCATTCTGCATGCGGGTACAGAAGGGGTAACAAGGGAAGAACTGGTGGGAAGACTTTGGGAAAATGAGGAGGTTGCAAACCCATCCAACAGTTTCCGGGCAATTCTTTTCCGGGTGCGGAAACTGCTTAAGGAGCAGGGACTGCCGGAGAGCGATTATATTATAAGCCGAAAGGGAGTTTATTGCTGGACGCCGGAAATTCCGTATCATTGTGATTGCATTTCTTTTGAAGAGAAGGCAGAGCATGCATTGAAACAGGCGGAAGATTTTGGAAAAACAGAATTAGAGGAAGCAGTCAGGCTGTACCGTGGAGAATTTTTGCCGGCACTGGGAGCATCAGAATGGGTAATTTTCTGGGCAACGAAATACCGGAAATTATATATGTCCTGTGTAAAGAGACTGTGCGGAATTTACCGGGATGAGCAGGAGTATCAGAAATTATATGAGATAGCAGAAAAAGCAGCGGTTCTTTATCCACTGGATGATTGGCAGGTATACCAGATGGAGGCATTGATTGCCATGAAGCGTTCCAAAGAGGCGGTGGCATTATATCATAAGACAGAAGAAATGCTGCTGGCAGAGCTTGGCAGTGAGCCTTCAAAGTCTATGCTGGAACAATTAAAACGAATCAGCAGCTGTGTTACGGAGGATGCCACTCATATTCAGGCAATACAGGAGAAGTTGGAAGAAGAGAGAGAGGAAGGAGCATTTTACTGTTCGTATCCTGTTTTCATTGAAAATTACCGCTTTGCAAAACGGGTTTTGCGGCGTACGGGAAAGAGTGCGTGGCTTCTTATGAGCACCATTACCGATGGGAAGGGGTATGCTTCAGAAGGCGGTGTTCATTTTGAATACATCCGGGCAGAACTGGAGCAGGCATTGAAAAACTCCCTGCGCAGCGGTGACCTGTATACCAGATACAGCACAAACCAGTATCTGATACTTTTAATAGGTATTGAAGAAGAAAATTGCGGACTTGTGATAGAAAGAATCAATGACAACATGGAACGGACGGCTGGAAAGAAATATGTGAAATATCATAAAGTATTGGTGAATGGAACAGACGAGTAGATACGAGGAGAAATACAATACAAACAGGAAGATTTAAGTACAATTCGGAAGAATAAAGAAAAAATAGAAAAATATAACGCTTTTTATAACACAGAGTAGGCTATGATTGGTTATACAATTCATAAATCAACAGGAAATGGATAAAATGAATAAAAGGAGAAAAAACATGAGAGTAGCCAAAATGTTGGGAAAAAGAATTACAGCTTTTGTAATGGCGGCATTGATGGTATTGTCCTTATCCGGAATAACCGGGATGACAGTAAAAGCTGCCGAAAAGGATAATACAATTACGATGCAGCTGCAGGATACAAAGAAAATCGAGTGTTCTGCATGGATTGCTTACGAAACCAAATGGAGTGTTACCAGTGGAAAAGATAAGGTAACATTAAAAAATACAAATAAGAAAGAGGTATCTGTAACTGCGGATAAGACAGGAACAGTTACCTTGAAGTGCAAGTATAAGAATTATCTCTTTCAATGGAAAACAGAAAAATATACTATTAAAATCAGTAAGAGAACTCCGGTATTTGAAGAGAGCATTTCAAATCTGACTTATAACGGAAAAGTCCAGACACTGAATGCAAAGAACTTTGTAAAGGATGGTCCAAAGAGTGGTATTGTTGGAACCTGTGACAAAGAGATTTTAAATGCAGGAACTTATACTTATACGATTACAACACCGGCAACAGATGTATATGAGGCAGGAAGCAGGACTTATACGGTAACTGTAAATAAGGCAGAGGCAGTAATTAAGGAAAAACCATCTGCAACAATCAATCATATGTCCGGAAAACTGAGAGAGTCCCATCTGAATGGCGGAATGGCAGTAGCGGTCAATGATGAGAACCAGGAACTGGAAGGCCATTTTGAGTGGCAGAGCCCGGATGAGACACTGTGGTTTAATACTACCGGAACTGCAATCTTTGAAGATGTAGACCATCATGTAGTATTTGTGCCGGAAGGAGATGCAGCAGAGAACTATAAAGAGACTGTATTTATTGTACCGGTAAGAACCTATTTAAAAGCATTGTATGCAAATCTTACAGCCAGTGATTTTGAATATAATGGCAGTAATGATGAGAAAAACTTAAGCTGTGATGCGAATGCATACAGCTGGGGAATTGAAAAAAATCCAAGCATTTCCATTACTTATACTTATTATGATGAGGCGGGAAACAAATTAAGCAAGGCACCGGTGGATGCAGGAACTTATACGGTAATTGCAACAGCCAGTGCAAAGAAATTTGAATCCGCAGACAGTAATGAAGCAACCTTTACTATCCGGCAGAAAACGTTGACGAATGAAATGGTAACTGCAAAGGATACTGAGTATACCGGAAACACAGTTGCAGTTGTGGTAAAGGATGGAGACAAAACATTAGTAGAAGGAAAAGATTATACTGTAATATACAGTGGAAGTAATCCAAATGCAGGAGAGACATCAGCAGCAATTACCGGAATCGGTAACTATAAAGGAACGGTAAATACAACCTATACCATTCTTCCGAAAGAAGTGGAAAATGACAGCGTGATTGCAACTGCAAAGGAAAAATATTATACCGGAAAAGCAGTAACACTCAGTGAAGAAGATGTAACTGTAACTTATAATGGGAAAGTATTAACAGCAGGAAACGATTATACTGTTGGTAATTACAAAGATAATGTAGAAGAGGGAACTGCGCTGGCAACCGTAACCTTTACCGGTAACTATAGTGGAACTGTAAATGTAAGCTTTGGAATCAGTAAGATTCGTGCAAAAGTATATGCCAAATATGGAAATGGAAAACTGCTGCTGTTAAGCGGAAACTGTATTTTAGACCCGGCTGTATTAGAAGAAGCAGCAGATTATGCAACCACAGAGGAAAGCGTAATCCGTGGATTCATCTTAGAGGATGAAAATGCAGGTGTAGTGACAACATATACAAAACTTTTCCGCAATATAGAGGGTTATAACGTATATGTAAAGGTAGCAGATACATTTACACAGAAGGCAGAGTTCTACATCCGGAAAGCAGGAACTGTCCGTCCGGAAGGAACAGTTGGTGATGCAACAGCAAATTATGATTATGTGGGAAGAGCAGCAGTTTCTTTAAATCAGCTGAAAGTGACAACGGATATGTCCGGTTTTACTGCACCAGTGTCTTTTGATGCAGAAAAGAATTATGATGGAAAGATGCCGGTAACCCTTGCATCTGTTTTAGATGCATATGCAGCAAACAGTGGCATTGCAGGGGATGATGCAAGATTCTACCGCATCGAATGGTACCGGATGATTAATCCGAATTCCTGGCATATTGATGGAGAAATTGTTGATAACAGTTATACCGTTACTTTTATGGTAGACGGAAATGTATATCAGGAAGTACGCGAAGTAAAGGGAACGGAAGTTTCTGTAACAGATCCTGTAAAGGCAGAGACAGAGACAACAACCTATGAATTTACCGGCTGGACTTTAGAAGATGGCAGTAAAGTAAATGTTGCAGATTTAAATGATAGTACCGTAGTGTATGCTTCTTTTGATGAAAAGGAGAAAGAAACTGAGCCGACTGAACCAGTTGGACCAACCGAACCAACCCAGCCGACCGAACCAAGCCAGCCGACCGAACCAACCAAGCCAGCCGAATCAACCCAGCCGGCAGAATCAACGGAACCGGCACAGCCGGCAAATCCAACCCAGCCAGCATCATCAGAAACAGCGGTAACTCCGGCAGACAATAATACACAGCCGGAGACAGCAGCACAGACACCGGTAACCCCGGCACAGACCCCGGTTACACAGGCCCAGGTGGCACAGACACCAGTCAGACAGCAGCAGGCAGCACAACAGCCACAGGACGCAGAAGAACCGGTGGTTTTAGAAGATGAAGAGGTTCCGCTGGCGAATGTAACGGACGATAATGCAAAACAGGAAGTAACTGCATTAGAAGATGAAGCAGTTCCTCTGGCGGCAAATCCGGCGGGAGAAGATAACTGTATCATCCATTGGATTATGATGATTCTTACGATTGTATTTGCAGGATATAATGTAGTAAGGGCAGTACTTCGTCAGAAGAAAAATGCATAAAAGCAGGAGGCAGAAAGTATGAAGATAGTAGATGGAATCATTGCTGTTATATATGTAATTGCTATGGCAGTGCTGTTTTTCTTGAGAGACTGTGAGAAAGATCTTCCAATGGGAATTCTGGCACTGGCTGTTACCGCAGCTGCAGTAGCATGTATGGTTATCCAGAATAAAAAGCGTGATAGCAAAGCAGCAAGAGCTTAAAAAATAATATAAATAAGTATTGCAGGCAGGACGATAGAAAATGAAAATACATTTTGTCGTCCTGCTGTTTTTCGTTGCCAGCCATTTGAAGAAAGTTCCCGCTTGACATTATTTTAAAATTGAGTTATTGTATTAATTAAATAATACAATGATAATTGCAAAGAAGAAAAGGGAGATTAGGTATGGCAAAGAAAAAGAAGAAAATGGAGTTTGAAACAATGCAGGTAAAGCTGCCTCATGTAAAGGGGCTGTCCATTGTGCTTCCGGTTATTTATATTTTATGGGTGGCAGTGATGTATTATCTCCTGCTTCCGGCACTTAATATTCATTCCAGAGGTTTATGGCTGTTTGTATTAGGCGTTATATTATTCCCGTTAGGAATAATAGGTGCGTTGGTATCGGCAGCCAGGAAGGCGGAAGGTAAGTCCGCAGGAAAGCTGGAAAAGCCGGTAAACGGTATTTTTGCAGCAGTTGGAGTAATCGGAATTCTGTTCCTGATTCTTTTATTTTATGGCAGCAAAATGTTCCATGCACAGGCATATGCAGATATCCTGACCATCGAAGACAGTGATTTTAACAGCGATATCAATACAGCATCTTCTGTATCAAAGATTGCATTAATGGATACGGACAGTGCAGTGCTGCTGGGTAATCGTGAAATCGGAAGCCTTTCAGAAGTGGTGAGCCAGTATAATGTATCGGAAGACTACACACAGATTGATTATCAGGGGGCACCAACGAAAGTATCTGCATTAGAGTATGCCGGCTTCTTTAAATATATGGGAAATAAGGAAAATGGTGTTCCGGGTTATATAACTGTTGATCCGGTAGGGCAGAAGGCGCAGTATGTTCCGGTAAAGGAAGGAATGATTTATGTTCCGTCTGCTTACTTTGGCAAGGATTTAAGAAGGCATATCCGTATGAATTACCCGGATAAACTTTTCGGAAATCTTCATTTTGAAGTGGACGAAGATGGAAACCCATACTATATTGCCAGTGTATACAAATACACCATCGGTTTATTTGGTGGAGAAACCGTCGAGGGTGCAATCAGCTGTGACCCAATCAGCGGAGACTGTCAGTATTATGATGCATCAGAAGTGCCGAACTGGATGGATGATGTCTTTGACGGGGATCTTCTGGTGGAACAGTATAACTGGTATGGAGAATTATCTAATGGATTTATGAACAGCATCTTCGGCAAAAAAGGCTGTAAGAAATGTACGGAAACGGTAGTAGAGGATGAAGACGGAGATGAGGAATCTTACGAAGCAAACTTCGGTTATGTTGCCAAAGACGGGGATATCTGGATTTATACCGGAGTTACTTCCGTCAATGATGATGCCTCCAATATCGGGTTTATACTGGTAAATGAGCGGACTTCAGAAGCACATTATTACAGTATTGCAGGAGCAGATGAAAGCTCTGCAATGGCTGCTGCAGAAGGAGAAGTGCAGGAGAAAGGATACCGTGCATCTTTCCCGTCTTTGATTAATGTAGATGGTCAGCCGACTTATATTATGGTATTAAAAGATGCCAGCGGCATAGTGAAGCTTTATGGCATGGTAAATGTAGAATCTTATAATATGGTAACAACAGCAGCCAGTCTCGATGAGTGCTTTGCAAAGTATCGTAAGATGACAGGCAGTGATGGTACAGAAAACACTGGGAATCCGGAAGAGGCAGAAAATTCTTCCGGAGACAGCAACAGTACTGCAGGTAATGCACAGACAGCAGCCAAGGGAAAAATAATTCCGGAAGGTGAGACAGAGACAAGAAGTTTTGTAATCAGTGAAATACAGTATGTTGAGATTGCAGGAGAGACCTATGTTTATCTGGCAGGAGACGACGGTATGGTATACTGGCAGAAGTTTTCTGATAATGAACAATTGATTTTCCTGCATGAGGGAGATACCGTTACTGTAAATGGAATTATGGATAAAGATAATATTTACTGGATAGATACCATTGGAATCATGCAGTAGGAAGGCGAAGAAATGGAAGCAGCAATCCTTGTAGTAATTATGATTGCAGGATTTACTTATTCAGCAATTAAGACAAAAGAAAGTTGGAAGAACCGCTGCAAACGGACACTGAAAGAAAAATATGGAAAAGAACCTGAGAAAAAGGAATTCAAAAGAGAACTGATAAGAAATTATCTGGATACTGTGGATGGAACACAACAGGTGGATGAGGTCACATGGAATGACCTTAATATGGATGATGTGTACCAGAGAATCAACAACTGTGATTCCACCATGGGAGAAGAAATTTTATATGCAAAGCTTCATTATGCGAAGCAGACGAAGGATGAAGAGGAGCTTTTAGAAAAAAGAATAGCTTTTTGTGAAGCAGATGATGAAAAACGCTATCATCTGGAAGAAACTTTGTCAAAGCTTGGAAAGAGAGACGAGGCTTACTATATTCCATCCTTTATCCAGACAGTAGAGGATTTTGCAATTTCAAATCTCTGGGTTTATCAGATGCTCCGGATATTGCTGGTGGTAGTTGTTGTGGCGGCAGTCGTATTTCATAATATATATGCTCTGTCAGCTTTGGTGGTAGTATTTCTTGTGAATTTGTCGGTGTATATCTTTACGGTCCGGCTGAAGTTTGACCAGGAGATTCATATGATGGGAACGGCGGCATACCTGATTACGGTAGCACGAGAACTGGAGCAGGAATACCGGAAAGACAAAATTTGTGAGGAACTGGCACCGCTGCTTCCGGTATTTGACAAAATGGATAAGAAGGCATTTCTGCTAAATATCCAGAGTAGAAATGCCATGGGAGATGTGTTTGAAATGCTGCAGGATTTCCTGCTGGGAGTAACCCAGTGGCATATCCTTACTTATATGAAAGTATTGAATCAGTTTATGGATAACCAGGATGTTTATCTTAAGATTTACCGGGTGGTAGGAGAACTGGATGCAGCGATCAGCACAGGCTCTTTCCGAAAGAGTCTGCCTCTTGTGACAGTACCGGAATATGAGGAAACAAAGCAGCTTGAGATGGAAGAAATTTATCATCCGCTGCTTCATGGAGCAGTGACCAATTCTATGGAACTTCAGCATAACTGCATTATCACAGGCTCCAATGCTTCCGGTAAGTCAACCTTTATCAAGACCATAGCTGTCAATGTGATACTGGCACAGAGCATTCATACCTGCACCGCAAAAAGAATGCATCTGCCTCATGCAAAAATGATTACTTCCATGGCGGTAAGAGACGATATTTTATCCGGTGACAGTTATTTTATTAAAGAGATTAAATATTTGAAACGTATCCTGGATGCTTTGTCGGAGGATAAACTGGTTATCTGTGTTATTGATGAAATCTTAAGAGGAACCAATACCCAGGAGCGTATTGCAGCTTCAAAAGCAATCATGGAATATCTGGCACATCATAACTGCATTGCAATTGTGGCATCCCATGATAAGGAATTGACGGAGCTTGAAAAAATTGGTTATGACAATTATCATTTTTCCGAAGAGTTTGGAGAAGAGGATATTGTATTTGATTATAAATTGCAGAAGGGACCGGCGAATTCCCAGAATGCAATCCGCCTGCTTTCCTTTACCGGGTTCCCTGAAACGATTATTGAGAGGGCGGAAAATATCAGAAGCGAATATCGGTAAAAATAATGCTTGACGAACGAAATGACATATGGTACTATAAGCAAGTTGAAGAAAGTAGAGTATCCACTCTCACCTTAGCACAATCAAGTGACTAAGTGTTTATAATGAGTATGCAATGAGCGAATCATTTTGAAGTGGATAGTCTGTCTATCCACTTTTTTTGCGGAAATAAACGGAAAGTTGTCTGGCAAAGCTGTGGTGAATTTAATTTTGGAGGTGTACGACCATTAGCGAGTTAATGATCAATGAACAAATCAGAGATAAGGAAGTCCGCCTGATTGGCGCGGATGGTGAACAGTTAGGTATCATGTCAGCAAGAGAAGCATATAAGCTGGCACAGGAAGCAGAACTTGATTTAGTAAAGATTGCTCCTGGAGCAAAGCCACCTGTATGTAAGATTATCGATTACGGTAAATACAGATATGAGCTTGCAAGAAAAGAGAAGGAAGCACGTAAGAAACAGAAAACGGTTGAATTAAAAGAAGTTCGTCTTTCTCCAAATATCGATACCAATGATTTGAATACCAAAATGAATGCCGCAAGAAAGTTCATTTCCAAAGGAAATAAAGTAAAAGTTACACTTCGTTTCCGTGGTAGAGAAATGGCACATGTACAGGCAAGCAAACATATTCTGGATGATTTTGCAGAAGCACTTGCAGATATTGCAGTAGTGGAGAAAGCACCAAAGCTGGAAGGCAGAAGCATGGGTATGGTGCTGGCAGAGAAAAGATAATGATTTTAAGGAGGAATAAATTATGCCAAAACAGAAAACAAGCAGAGCAGCAGCAAAACGTTTCAAATTAACAGGAACAGGAAAATTAAAGAGAAACAAGGCTTATAAGAGACATATCTTAACAAAGAAAACAACTAAGACTAAGAGAAATCTTAGAAAACCTGCAATGACAGATGCAACAAATGTTAAGAATATGAAGAAGATTTTACCATATTTATAAGAATTGGTTAAGGAGGAATAGAACATGGCAAGAATTAAAGGCGGCTTAAACGCTAAAAAGAAACATAATAGAACATTAAAATTAGCTAAAGGTTACAGAGGAGCACGCTCCAAACAGTATAGAGTAGCAAAACAGTCTGTCATGAGAGCCTTAACAAGTTCTTATGCAGGAAGAAAACAGAGAAAGAGACAGTTCAGACAGTTATGGATTGCCCGTATTAACGCAGCAGCAAGAATGAATGGATTATCTTACAGCAAATTTATGTATGGTTTAAAATTAGCTGGTGTTGATATGAACCGTAAAATGTTAGCTGAGATGGCTGTAAATGATGCAGAAGGATTTGCAACATTAGCAGAGCTTGCAAAAACAAAACTTGCTTAATTTTAAGAAGTGGACAAGTTATAAAAGAGGATTGTGGTTATTCGCAATCCTCTTTTTTGATGT
>UMDB01006465.1_pt1 | contig 11712 bp, 9 predicted proteins | sample 1964361 | NCBI WGS metagenome assembly UMDB01 (sample SAMEA4835981, study PRJEB28245) | human gut metagenome | biome: gut microbiome; material: fecal sample | place: Denmark | collected 2008 | reverse complement strand
GACAGATTTCTAACGAAATCTGCCCTTTTCTGGTGCGAGCGATGGGACTTGAACCCATACGGGATTACCACACGCCCCTCAAACGTGCGCGTCTGCCGATTCCGCCACGCTCGCAAACTATGTTGTCGCTTTTCTTGCGACGGTGAATATTATAGCAAAGGTTGTCTTTTGTGTCAAGCGGTTTTTTAAAAAAGTTACTACTTTTTTTGACAATATCAATTAAAAAAATAACCTGACCCCCCTACCTAATTTGCCACACTTCTAAAAAAATGTTACAATTAATCAATTTTTGAGGTTGATGGAGAATGAAAAATGGAAGAAATACGCAATAAAAAATATACGCAAATAAATGAAGCAGAGAGAGAATTGATTGAAAGATTACTAAGAAACAACACTCCGAAAAAACAGATTGCAAGAATGCTGAACCGCAGCATAACAACCATAAGGAAAGAAATAAAACGAGGTTCTGTCGAACAACGCAAAGAAATAAAGACAACAAAAAAAGATGCCAATATCCCTATTTATCAAACCGAACTTGTCTATTTTGCTGATGTAGGTCAGCGTACATATAACGAAAACCGTTCTCATTGCGGCAGAAAATGCAAAATAATTGAATGCCGAGATTTTGTGAATTATGTTGAGCAACAAGTTATGTCCGATAAGCTGTGGTCGTTAGACGCAGCTGCGGGCAATGCAAAAAGACTTAACCTTTTTGAGCAAACAGTTACAACACAAACCTTATACAATTGGGTTGACCTCAGTTTGTGCAATGTCAAAAACATAGATTTGCTTAAAAAGGCAGGCTGGAAAACACACCCTAAAAAAGTGCGTAAGCATAAAAAAAGTCTTGGTCGTTCGATTGATGAGCGTCCGGCAATAGTGGACTCTCGCTTAGAGTTTGGACATTGGGAAGGCGACGGCATTGTCGGTAAAGACCATAAAGGGCATTGGATTACACTAATAGAGCGTAAAACACGAATGGGGTTCGTGTTTAATGTTGAGGACAAACAGTCAATCAGAATTGTCGAAGTTATAGACAAAATGGAGAGTATGTTCGGAGCACTATTTCCACTTGTATTCAAAACGATTACATTCGATAATGGAACAGAGTTTTCAAATTCAGCCTTAATGGAGGGCAATCAAAGGACAAAGATTTATTACGCACACCCTTATTCCTCTTGGGAACGTGGGTCAAATGAAAATTGGAACGGCCTTGTCCGTCGATATTTTCCAAAGGGAACATCGTTTGACAATGTTCAAGATGATGATTTGCAAAGAATTCAGCATATGATTAACAATCTGCCAAGAAAAATGTTTAACTATAAGAGTTCAAGAGAAATGTTTACACAGGAATTACAAACATTGATAGAAACGCAAATAGCAGTAGCTTAAAATAAAACTGAAAAAGGAATTTAGAGCAATTACAACTATGTAATTGCTCTTTTTTTATATAAAAAACGAAAGGAGCAAAAAGCAAAATGCAAGAAGCTAAAACAATTGCGTTGTGCAACCAAAAAGGTGGGGTCGGCAAAACGGCAACAACAAGCTGCTTGGGTATTTCGTTAGCAGCGAACGGAAAGCGTGTTTTGTTAGTTGATTTTGACCCGCAAGGCAACCTCACCAAAGGCTTGGGATACCGTGACCGTTCCAAATACCGATACTCCGTAAAGGATTTGATATTTGATGAGCTTAACGAGTCCCCAAAAGACTTTCAGGAATACATTGTCTCATCAGAGAATGTCGACTTAATTCCCGCCAACATTGACCTTGCAGGGCTTGACATTCATCTGTCGAGCGTAATAAGCCGTGAAACAGTTTTTAAGCGAGCACTATCACAATTCAAACCACATTACGACTACATTCTTATTGATAGCAACCCAGCTCTTAACCTTTTCACAATCAACACATTAGTTGCGGCAAACAGCTTGATTATTCCGGTGCAAGCCGAGCCGTATGCAACCGACGGACTATCTGACTTGTTACGCACAATTCAGACTGCCAAGCGACAGCTTAATCCGGAACTGTCTATCGACGGAATTCTGATAACAATGACAGACCAACGCACAAACTTATCAAAGCATATTTCGTCCGAGGTACGAAACGCTTTCGGAAATCAAATTAAGGTTTTCCATACGGAAATACCTCGATGTGTTAAAACAGCTGAAGCTTCACTTTACGGTCAAAGTCCAATGTCGTATGCGCCGAACTCTGAATCGACAAGAGCATACAATCAACTATCAAAGGAGGTATTAAGTGTCGATGACGGAATTGCCAAAAATCAACATAAGCAACCCATTAGATGAATTGTTTTCAACTGAGGAAGAACGTCAAAGCTCACAGCAAGAACGCATTGTTACAATCGATTGTAACGAGATTGACAGCTTCCAAAAACATCCGTTCAAAGTTAGAGATAATCAAGATATGGACGAGCTGATTGAGTCTATTCAAAAAAACGGAGTTATAATGCCGTGTATTGTTCGCCCGAAAGAAAACGGTCGATATGAAATGGTGTCAGGACACAGGCGAAAACACGCTGCTATTCGAGCCGGCTTAGACTCGCTACCCTGTATTGTCAGAGATTTAGACGACATACAAGCAACAATCTTAATGGTAGACAGTAACGCACATCGCCCATATATTCTTCCGAGCGAGAAAGCATACTCGTATAAAATGAAGTTAGAAGCAATGAAAAGACAAGCAGGCAGACCAAACATTGAAAATGGAGTCCCAGTGGGACACAATTCTTTTGTGGGTAAATCAAGGGAAATTTTAGCAGCTGAAAGTCAAGACAGTAATACTCAAATTCAGCGTTATGTCCGCTTGACCTATCTCATTCCCGAACTGCTACAAATGGTTGATAATTCAGTCGAAAAGCCAATAGAAGCGGAAGCTCTGTCTATGGCAATGCGTCCGGCTGTTGAATTATCATATTTAACACCTGAAAATCAAAAAATTGTTCTTGACTTTATGCAGGACACACTTTCCACTCCCTCTCACGCTCAAGCTATACAGCTGCGGGCAATGCAAAGCAAAGGTATCTTAAATCCGCAAGGAATATATGACCTTCTTGCTCAAGAAAAACCAAATCAAAAACTAAGCAGTAAGATACCGATTAACAGATTTAGCCGTTATTTCCCACCGAATACAAGTGCCGAAGATATTGAAAAAGGTATCTTTAAGGCTCTTGATTTTTACCAAAAAGCTAAAGAGCGAAAAGCGTCCTTCAAAAAAGGCGAAAAAGAAACACTATACTAAACGGAGGTGCGCTATGAAAAAAGTATTATCTATAAATCGAAACGGTAGTTATAACAAAGAATTTACAAGCTACTTTCAGAGAAAAAGATAACCGTCATAACACAAAGATTTGATTTTGAATATGACATACCGTTTTTAGAAGGTATATTAAAGAAAGGAAAAAACAAATGAACAAATTTAATCCTATTCAAAAAAACGAAAGCAAAGAAACCCCTATATTTTCGCTCAGCTTATCTGTTACAGGTAGCAAGCTGACTGCTAATGCAGACATTCTCAACACCTTAATAGCGGCAGGAATAGACACCTCCCCCGATGTTCAAGCTCAACTGCGTGAAATACAAGACGAATTCTTGCAAACGCACAAAAGAGTTACAGAGCGTTTTGAGAACGTTCTCTCTGAATTATTCGGAGCAGAAGCAATAGCAAAAAGCGAGACACAAAGTGTCTGTGCCAGCACTGCATTTTACATTGGAGGCGAACCCTATGAAGATGAATAATCGCAATCTTAATATATTGCGTAAAATAATCGAAGCCGGTTATACCGACGAAAAAACCATATCAGCACTTACAGCGGAAGATATGGTGGACTTTTGCAGAGATTTGCGTGAGATGAAGGGCATAATCGAATTGCAAAAAGCTGTTAAGGCAAATACCCTTATTGCGTTCCTGACTTCGCAGGAGGAATAACACAATGGCAAAACGAATTTATATTGATATGGATGGCACACTGTGTCGCTTCCACGATGCCGAGCATAAATATATTGAACAAATGTGGGAAAAAGGTTTCTACATAAATTTGCAACCTTTTGAAGAATTTGTTAAAGCAGTATCTCTCTGTATTGACCGTAACGCCGATACAGAGTTTTTTATTATCTCGGCAGTTTTAGATACCGAACCGCCTTTTGTCGAAGGCGAAAAACGAGAATGGTTGCATAGGCATCTTCCACAGCTATCAGACGAAAATATGCTGTTTGTTCCAGCCGGAGCTGACAAGAGTTCGCTTATTCCCGATATGAGTTCTGATTGTATTCTGATTGACGATTACAACAAAAACCTATCAGAATGGCGAATACAGGGCGGTACAGCAATCAAGTTCATCAATGACATCAATGACCGTGGGTTAGGTGCTTACGGCGGCGAAATCGGCAACATATGGGACGGAGAGCGTGTCAGATATAACGATAGTGCAATGGCAACCTGCTTGCGTATAGAACGCTTATCCGGAATTACAAACACGATAGAAAAAGAAAATGCTTTTTATGGCTTTTCGGACGATGTTCTCCCCGACCAATTTCTTGAACTGCTGCCGAGTTATTTTTCCGTTCGTCAAACGCACGATACACACTTAATTCAAGAGTTATACCGCAAAGGCGAAGGCTTTTTTGATTATGAGTCTGTATCGGCTCATTCCCGAAATTTTGTCCGTGAAATAACAACAGACAAGCAAAACGGTCAGCTCGCACTCTATCAGCGTGAAAACAACTTGAATGATGCAATGATGAATTGCCTTGATACTTGCTACACCTTATCTCGTGCATACGCTATTCCGTTTAATAAAATAACCGGTTGGATGTCAGCTTCCATTCGGCACGAAAACCTTTGGCAGACTTATCCGGTTACCTGCTCAAATTTACAATCTTATATCACAAAGCAGCTTGCCCGTGATACAAGATTAACTGTTCTTGCAGACCAAATCAAAACCGTATCCACGCAATTAAACAAAGCAGAAAGCAGAGTTTATCTTCCCGCTTCATCAGATGTGGAAATGGATGTTACTTCCGGCGGAGTTCAAAAGAGTGTTCTATCCGAATGGTGCAAACAAATGAAGGCACAACTGAAAGGCTATTCAGACGAATGGCGGCAGCTCGCAGGAACAGAATATCCAAACATTTTGTTCGGAAACGGGCAAATCAAATATCAGAAATATGCTGATACTCAAAAAACTTCTCGAACTATCCATCAAAAATAATTTTAAGAAAGGACTGTTAAAATGGCAACGACAACAGTTTTTCGTGTAGAGAAAAATAAAAACTACACAACAATCTCTAATCATCATTTACAGGACAGAAATCTCTCCCTTAAAGCAAAAGGCTTATTGACATTGATACTGTCATTACCACCCGATTGGGATATGACATTAAAAGGACTGGTATCGCTCAGCGGCGACGGTGTCGATTCGGTTCGTTCAGGTATTCAAGAACTTGAAAAAGCCGGATATTTGCGACGTTCTCGTTCTCGCAACAATCTCGGTCAGCTCTTATGTACTGAGTACACAATTTACGAACACGCAGTAACAGAAAATGTTGCTTCAGAGACAGAAATTGACGATAATTTGAATATAATATATAGTGAAGAAAGCCACATTGGAAAATCCGATGTGGATAAAAATACAACAGAAAATTTAGACGATTGCCAGATTGGTTTTTCCAACGTAGGGAAATCCAATATAGGAAAATCCAACACAATAAAATACTTAAATAATAAAGATACTTATAATATAAATAACTATCCTTATCAATCTACATATAGTAGTAAGTTATGTAGAGAGCCGAAAGAAAACTCGATTGATGAGATGGAAAAAGCACAAACGCTTTATGAAGAGCGAAAAGCTTATGAAGAAATCATAAAGCAAAATATCGCTTATGACTTATTATCCGAACAGAAAGAAACAAGTCGTGATTTTTTGGATTTATGTGTTCAAGTAATGGTGGATGCTGTAACGAGCAACAAGCCATACATAAAAATCAAAGGTCAAGACATTCCGAAGGAAGCTGTCAAAAGCGTATTGCTTAAATTAGACGACGAAAACATATCCTATGTTGATATGTGCCTCTCCGAGTCAAAAACAGCCATTAAGAATATGCAGTCTTACATATTGACAGCACTTTACTGTTCCCAACACGGAGGCGACACCTATTTCAATCAGCTTGTCAAACACGATTATGCTTAATGACGGCAATATGACAAATTCGCACATTTGTATATACAAAAAAAGCGTGATAATATAATTACAGATGAGGAACACATCATCAACAAACATACGGAGGTAAATATCTATGAAGATGAATTTAGAAAAATTCAAATCAGACAAGAAATTCAGAAACACCGTTCTTTGTTCGGTTATCGGCTTAATTCTTGTTATCGCTGTATCAGTTGCAGTTCCGATAGGCGTACACAACAGCAACATAAAAAAAGCGACAATCAGCGAACAAGCTGCTTCTACTGAACCTAAAACAATAAACGAAATCGAAACAGAGCCTGAAAGCGAAACAACTTCGGCAGAAGTTACCGAGCAGGAAACAACGGAAGCGACAACTGTTGAAGCTTCAAAAGTCAGTCCTCCGAACACAAACAAAAGCAGCTCATCAGACAAGAGTAGTCCTGCAAAGGAAAAGCCGACTCAAAAGTCAAGCGTAAGCAAGAGCAATACCAAGCCTAAACAAGAGACGGTAACAACTTCACCACAGCAGACTGAACACGTATGGACGCAAGCAAAGGTCGATGCCGTTGTTACGGAGATTAAGCAATATGCTATTGACAAAGGATTTGTAATCAATTCAAGACTTACCACACAAGGTACAAGTTGGAGAAATCCTGCCAGCACAGAATCTACACCTGAAAGAGTGAAGTCAAGATTGCATTACTGTGTAGATGATATTTACACAATGGGAATGAATAGATTTGGATATATCCCTGAAGAATCATATCTTAATGTTGTAGCTCAGCAGTACACTGACAGCGACGGTAATATCCAATGGGAAATCTATGTCGTATATTAAATCATAAAAAATTGAATAACCAAACACAAGAGACTTGTAAAAACAAGTCTCTTTTTTTACTCTTATTCGTCCGATGGGGCGTTCACATAGATATTAAACGATACGAAAGGAATTTGAAAAATGAAAAAACAAACAAGTCGATTTTTAGCAGCTTTTCTAACTCTGTTAATGCTGTTTTCTCCGTTGTCGATAGCGGTGTCTGCTTTAAGCCCCGGCGAAACAGTTAAGGTTAGCGGTGCAAGCGAATGGATTTCCGGCTTCTACTACAACTTCTCAAAGTCCGGCTTCGGCACAAATAAACACGGACAGCATCAACGTTTACACACAGCAGACGGAAGACCTGCCTATTGCGTAGAACCGAACAAGCACTTTACGGATGGTAATAAAACAATTCGTGAAACAATAGACTCTTTGCCTGAAAATGTGCAGGATAACATTTCGTTTGCATTTCTTTATGGCTTTGACGGTAACACAAAATACGGTTATTCGTGGCAGACGGAATATGTGGCAACACAGGGTGTCATTTGGGCATTGGTTCAAGGATATTTTAATACGGTACAAGAAGATACATTTTTAAACTGTGCGTTCGGTGGAAGCACTTCATCTGCCAACCGTGCAAACTGTAAAGCAGTGTATTCGAAAATTAAAGGACAGATTTTATCTCATAAAATTCTTCCGAGTTTTGCCGGCGAATTTCCTTCTTGGGGAAGTAAAATTACCCTAAAATACAATTTTTCAACAGGAAAATATGAAGGTAGCGTAACGGACGGCAACGGCGTTTTGTCAGGATACAGTTTTTCTTGCAGCGGTGTGAGCTTCACAAAGTCAGGCAACACTCTGTATATAAGCACCGACCGCATTTTAGATAATGCTACCGTATCAGGCGAACGAACAAGCAATTCTTATATTTCCTCTTTGCCGGCGATATGCGCAGGCTACGCAGTCGGCTCTAACCAAACCACAGCTGTTGCTCTCGACTTAAAAGACCCCGTCAACGCATACTTTAGATTGGAAACCGAATCCGTAGGACACGTTAAATTAGTCAAGACTTCGGAAGACGGCAAAGTTGAAAATGTATCGTTGCACATCAGCGGTAACGGCATAGAAAAAGATGTAAAAACGGGTAAGGACGGTACTATTACCGTTAAAAACTTAATCGCCGGAACTTATACCGTTTCTGAAATCACAAACGGCTATTATGTTCCGCAAACGGCACAGACTTTTACTATTCTGCCGGGACAGACAACTACCGTTACCTTCAACAACGTGCTCAAGCGTGGCTCTTTGACCGTAACTAAGACGTCCGAAGACGGTGTGCTCGAAGGACACCGCTTCCATCTGTTTGGTACCTCCGAAAGCGGTTTGGAAGTCAATGCTTATGCGGTTACCGACAACACGGGCAAGGCGTATTTTAACGACATTCTCATCGGTAACGGATACACACTTGAAGAAGTGGATACAGGAATTCAATATGTTGTTCCCAACAGCCAAACAACCGATATTGCTTGGAACAGCGTTACAAACGCTTCTTTCGAAAATGTTCTAAAGAAGTTTACGGTTACAGTCAAAAAACAGGACAGCATAACCGGTAAAGCTCAAGGCGACGGAACATTGGCGGGTGCTGTATACGGCGTTTATAAAAATAATACGCTTGTAGATACATACACGACTGATGAAAGCGGCAGCTTTACATCCAAAGAATATATATGCGGCGATAACTGGACTTTGCGTGAGCTGACATCCAGCGAGGGCTATTTGGTTAATGAAACTGTTTATCACATCGGCGCAGAAGCCGGCAATTTCACGGTTGAGCACAATGCCGTTTCTATGAGTGTAACAGAGGATGTTATTCTCGGTCAAATTGCGATAATTAAGCACAACGACAACGGGGACACTCAAATTGAAACGCCCGAAGTCGGTGCTGAATTTGAAATATACCTCAAGTCTAAAGGCTCTTATGCTGCGGCAAATGACCGTGAACGAGACTTGTTGGTAATTGACGAAAACGGATTTGCTCAAACAAAAAAGCTGCCATACGGCATATATACAGCCCATCAGACAAAAGGTAAGGACGGTACAGAGTTTATTGAGGACTTTGACATTGTAATTAACAAGCACGGGGAAATCTACCGATATTTAATCAACAATGCAACCTATAAAAGCTACCTTCAATTCACCAAGACAGATGCGGAAACGGGCAAAACCGTACCGTTGGCAGGAACAGGCATACAGCTCTATGACCCACAGGGAAATTTGATAACGATGACTTATACCTATCCTATGCCGACAACAATTGATACATTCTACACAGATAACAACGGACGGCTCGTCACACCCGAACAGCTTCCCTATGGCAAAGGCTATTCGGCAGTTGAGGTTTATGCACCTTACGGATATGTTGTTGACAAAACACCTGTACACTTCGATATAACACCCGAAACTATGACAAAAGACGGTGCATTAACGGTTGTTAACATTATAAAATCAAATATGCCACAAAAAGGCACAATTGACATCACAAAGCTCGGAGAGGTGTTCAGTTCCACATCCTTTGACGGCACATTCTATCAGCCTGTTTTTTCGCTTGCAAATAACAAAGGTGCGGTATTTACAATTACTGCTGCCGAGGATATTATCACGCCCGACGGCACAATACGTGCAAAGCAGGGCGATGTAGTAGACATCGTTACAATCGGAAACAGCACCTCTCAGTCAAAGCTTTTGTATCTCGGCAAATACCTTGTTCAAGAAACCAAAGCAGCCTACGGTATGGTTATAGACCCAACTGTTTACGAAGTAACCCTCACATACGCAGGACAGGATGTTTCCGTAACGTCCACGGCAATAACTGTTACCAATGCACGGCAAAAGGCAGTTATTGACCTCAAAAAAGTTTTAGAACAAGACGACTTATTCGAACTCGGCAATAATAACGAACTGCAAAAAGTGCAGTTTGCCCTTTATGCTGCCGAAGATTTGACGGCAACGGACGGCTCTGTAATCCCGAAAGACGGGTTATTGGAAATCCTCTCCTTGAATGCTGACGGCACAGCAGAATTTGCAACAGATTTGCCAGTAGAAGCAAAAGCTTATGTAAAAGAGTACAGTACGGACGAACACTATGTTCTTTCAGATACGAAATATCCTGTAATCTTTGAATACGCCGGACAAAATGTGTCTGAAGTCCGCATTTCAGTCAATAACGGCAACGCAATCGAAAACACGCTCAAGCGTGGCAGCATAATCGGCAAGAAGAGCGACGAACAAGGAAATGCACTTGCTGATGCTGTTTTCGGGCTGTTCCGTGCGGAAGAAACTGAATACACCGAAGCGACGGCACTTTTGACTGCTGTGAGCAACAATGACGGCGTTTTCCGCTTTGACAATGTTCCTGTAGGCGAATATGTAGTTATTGAGCTTTCCGCACCCGAAGGTTACTTGTTAGATAATACACCTATACCCGTAACTCTCAACAAAGACGGACAGATTGTCACGATTAAGGCTGTCAACATATGGGCAAACGGTAAGCTCATCATCACAAAATCAGACTTCTCTGACGGAACGCTGTTACCTAACGTTGGATTCCGTATCCGCAACGAGCAGGGCGAAATTGTCAGCGAAGGCTATACAAACGAAAACGGCGTCGTTGAGTTTGACGGCTTGAAAAGAGGAAAATATACATATCAGGAATTTGAAGCAAAAAGTGGGTATATATTAGACGAAACCGAATACCCATTTGAAATAACAAAAGAACAGGCTGTTGTACAAATCAATATGACCAATAAAAAAGTACCGATACCGGTAGAAATTCCGAAAACAGGAAATAAATCCAAAACATTATACTTCGCCGCAGGAACTCTCGGCGTATTGAATTCGGCAGCTTGGATAACACTTTCGTTCATTAAACGACGCAAGACTAAAAGCACTTTGTAATCACAAGGTGCTTTTGTTATTTTAGACCATATCTTTTTATCGGTTCCTCCTATAAACACACAAGCAACGGCGCAGAAGATACACCTGCGTCGTTGTTTTGTGTGGGAGAAGAAAGGAAATATATATGCAGCTTAAAAAATATCCGATTGAATTATTCGGCGATAAAACAAAAACAGTTCACAGAAAACATAAAATTCGGTATATCAGCCCTATCCAATTTGAACAGCAACAAAACGCTAATATTTGCGGATATACCGATTTAAGACTTCGCAAAAGCAAAAAGCACAAAGAGCCGATAGGAGTATTAAGCGATAACGAGAGCGATATATCTTATGTTTATTCTACCCGTTCAAAAACGGCAGCCATAAAAGGATATATCAAGCTTAAAGACACGGAAAACAAATATATAGCTATCACATCAACCTCTATTCTTCCGTGGCTGCTTATTCTCTTAGCTCTACTCTTGTTAATTCTGATTTCTATATTGTCCTTTTGCAATAAGCAACATCCCGAGTCTCCGATATTTCGTCCTAACATAGAACATAATACCGGCACCAACGAAGAAGAAGAAAACGAAGCAAAAGGAATTCAAGTCAGAGGATTTACTACTTGGTCAATTCCGGCTAACACAAGCAAAAATCTCTCCATTCCGCTTGAGAACCCCGAAGGCAACCCTTGTTACTTCTCGTTTGAAATCTTGCTCTCTGATACAGGAGAGGTAATATACAAATCAAACATGGTGCCG
>UMDB01000990.1_pt1 | contig 12715 bp, 13 predicted proteins | sample 1964361 | NCBI WGS metagenome assembly UMDB01 (sample SAMEA4835981, study PRJEB28245) | human gut metagenome | biome: gut microbiome; material: fecal sample | place: Denmark | collected 2008 | reverse complement strand
GGGGTTTTTATGTTTGTCCAAATTGTCAAAGGGCAGTAATTATTTTTTGTCTACAAGTTTGAGCGGTACGCCTATTTTAGCTTCAACTTTTTCGCCTTTGGCTACTTTTACAGCAGCGTCCAGACCCTGCTGGCCCATCAGTTCGGGCTGTTGAGCGATAGTTGCGGCCATAGTGCCTGCTTCTACTGCTTTCAGGCCATCTTGGGTGCCGTCAAAGCCAACGATAAAGATTTTTTTGTTAGCACTTTTGGCTGCTTCGATAGCGCCCAGTGCCATTTCGTCATTTTGAGCGAAAATAGCCTGGATATCAGGGTTGGCCTGCAGCATATTTTCAGCGACAGTCAGGCCTTTGCTGCGGTCAAAATCAGCAGATTGTTTGGCAACAACTGTAAGTTTTTGGTCGGCTACTTTATGGAAGCCTTCGCCGCGTTCGCGGGTCGCAGATGCGCCGGGGATGCCTTCGAGCTCGGCTACTTTTACTTTTTCACCAAGTTTTTGGATGATGTATTCGGCTGCCATTTCGCCGCCTTTGACGTTGTCAGAAGCGATGAAGGAGGCTACTGTGCCTTTATCGGCGCTGCGGTCGAGCGCCAGAACGGGGATGCTAGCTTTGTTGGCAGCTGCCACAGAAGTTGATACTGCTGCGGAGTCGACCGGGTTGATGAGCAGTACGTCTACTTTTTGCTGGATCAGGTCAGAAATATCATTGGCCTGTTTTGCGGGATCGTTTTGCGCATCGACGATTTTAACATTGACTCCGAGTTTTTTTGCTTCTTCTTCAACGCCTTTACGTACGGATACGAAGAAGGGGTTGTTGAGTGTGGAGATGGAGAAGCCGATGGTAGTTGTTTTTTTGCCGTCAGCGGGTTTTGCAGCTTTGTCACTGCTGCCGCAGCCGGAAGTGAGCACTGCCAGTACTGTGATGGCAGCTACTAAAAGAGTCCAGATTTTTTTCATTGGTGAGTGCCTCCTAAGCTTTTTTGCGGTCCATAAGTACCGCCAGTAAAATTACAATACCTTTGACAACTTGTTGATAGAAGCTGGATACGTCGAGAATATTGAGGCCGTTGTTGAGTGTGCCGATGATAAGCACGCCGACCAGTGTACCTGTGATATAACCTTTGCCGCCGGAAAGACTGGTTCCGCCTAAAACTACGGCGGCGATGGCGTCAAGTTCATAACCGGTGCCGGCAGTCGGCTGGGCCGAATTGAGACGTGAGGTGAGGACTGCGCCTGCCAGAGCGCAGAAGAAACCGGTGATTGCATAAACAAAGATTTTGACACGTTCTATTTTGATGCCGGCGATGAAGGAAACTTTTTCGTTGCCGCCGACTGCGTAGATTTTACGGCCCAAAGGAGTTTTCCTAAGGATGAACCAGGAAACGGCAAATGCCAGCAGCATGATGATTGCAGGTACTGGCAATCCCATGAAAAAGCCCTGACCGAAGTCGTGGAACATAGTGTCGTCACTGAGACCGCTGATAGGGTTACCATTGGTATATACCAGTGTCAGACCGCGATAAATGGTCATGGTGGCGAGCGTAGCGATAAAGGGTGCTACTTTGCCGTAAGCAATGACTAAGCCGTTGACAGCGCCAAGGCCCATGCCTATGAAGCAGGCAGCAAGGATCGCCAGCATCGGATTCATGCCGCTGACGATCAGGCTGCCCATCAGGGCGCTTGAAAGTGCCAGCAGGCTGCCGACAGACAGGTCGATGCCGCCTGTCAGGATGACAAAGGTCATACCGAAAGAAATAAGGGCGTTGATGGAAACCTGACGCAGCAGGTTTTTCAGGTTATTGGGATCGACAAAACTGTCGTTTAAGGCGGCTATGACGATAAAGGTTACGACAAGGGCAATAAAGGGGCCCATTTTACGAATACGTTCTTTAATATTCATTATTTACTGTCCTCCTGTGGCAAGGGTGATTATTTTTTCTTGTGTCGCTTCTTCGTGGTCCAGCTCTCCGGCGATCTTACCTTCGTGGATAACGAGGATGCGGTCGCTCATGCCGATAACTTCCGGCAGTTCGGAGGAGACCATGATGATGGCGACGCCCTGAGAGGTCAGTTCGTTCATTAGATCGTAGATGTCGCGCTTGGCGCCGACATCTATACCGCGTGTCGGTTCATCCATAATAATGATTGATGGATTCATACCGATCCATTTGGCAATGACGACCTTTTGCTGGTTGCCGCCTGATAATGCGCCTGCTTCCAGGTCGATCGATGCGGTTTTGACACCCAGTTTTTTAGAAAGCGCTTCGGAGAAGGCTGTTTCGTTTTTGGCGTTGATCACGCTGCGTTTAGCAAAGGTATCGACACTGGGCAGCGCAATATTTCTGGAGATGGAGAAGTCGAGGATCAGGCCCTCACTTTTACGGTTTTCGGTGATGAAGCCGATGCCTGCTTTGATGGCGTCTTCCGGTTTTTTGATACAGACTTTTTTCCCATGCAGGTAAACTTCACCGTGCTTGCAGGAATCAACGCCGAACAGGGCCCGCATGATCTCGGTCCTGCCTGCTCCCATCAGCCCTGCTACGCCGAGGATCTCGCCTTTACGCAGTTTGAAGGAGATATTGTTGAACAGTCCTTCTTGACAGAAGTTTTTGACTTCCAGGACTATTTCGCCGGGTTCGTTTGTGCGTCCGGGGTAATATTCGGTAATAGAACGGCCGACCATGTCGCGGACCACCTGTTCCATATTGGTTTCGCGGGTGGGTTTGCTGCTGATAGCGTAGCCGTCGCGCATTACGGTGATGGTATCGCAGTGGGCGAATACTTCTTCCATTCGATGCGAGATGTAGACGATGGCAACGCCTTTGTCTTTAAGCGCGTGCATTACGGCAAACAGTTTTTCTGTTTCACGTTCTGTCAGGGCGGCCGTAGGTTCATCCATGATGACGACTTTGGCATCAAGCATCAGGTTACGCATGATTTCTGTCATTTGCTGCTGACCAACGCTGCATTCGCCTGCTTCTGCGTCAAAAGGCAGTGTAATACCCATTTGACTGCATTTTGCTTCGGCCAGCCTGCGCATTTTTTTGAAGTCAAGCATTCCGAAACTGTTGGTTACGTTCTGCATCAAAAACAGATTTTCGAGAATAGAGAGATTGGGCCAGATATTAAGTTCCTGATGGATGAAAGCGATGCCGCATTTTTCGGCTTCGAGTGCGTTTTTGAAGCTTATTTCCCGTCCGTCTACGCAGATCGTGCCGCTGTCGGCTTTATGGATACCCGTAAGGATGTTCATAAGGGTGGATTTACCGGCGCCGTTTTCACCCATCAGAGCGTGGATCTCTCCTGATTTTAAGGTCAGGTCGACGCCTTTGAGTACTTCGTTGGAGCCGAAGGCTTTTGAAATACCCTTCATGGTGATTTCCATTAGTCGCAAAACTCCTTTGCTGTAAAATCGATTTTAGAAAATAACGCCTGCGTGCAGGATAATGTTGGCGTAGGGGGTGATCTCGCCGGTGCGGATCACTGCTTTAGCAGTTTTGGCAGCGGCTTTGAAGGCTTCGTGGTCGCTAAGGATCTGTTCCTTACCTTCAAAAAGCTCCTGCATTTTCTGCCATGTAGCAGGATTTTTACTTTCCATTTCGGAAGCGATATGTATTTTTTCGACTTCCATATATTTCAGCACTTCTGTAAGGACCTCTAAAAAGGAAGGAGTACCTGGTTTCAGAGCCAGATCGATTTTGGGGACACCGGCCGGAACCGGAAGGCCGCAGTCGCCGATAACGATAGTGTCAGTATGGCCTAAGTCAGCCAGGACTTTGGCGATGTCGCTGTTGAGGATTCCTATTTTTTGCATTCTCCAAGCATCCTTTCTACATCTTTAAGATAGGGCATACCGCCTTGTGCGCCCAGCTTCTGAACGGAGAGGGCCGCTGCGGCGTTGGCAAACCGGATACTGTCGTCTAGGCTGCGTCCTTCGCATCTTGCGACGGCAAAAGCACTGTTGAAGGTATCGCCTGCGCCTGTGGTATCCTGGGCATTAACGACGAATGCGGGAACAGTGTGTACTTTGCCGTTTTTAGCATAAGCAACGCCTGCTTTGCCAAGTGTCATAAAGAAGCGTTCTTCCTGCATCAGCAGGATTTCTTCGCTGGTCTTACCGGGATAAAGGGCTTCGGCTTCGTGTTCATTGGGGGTCACATAGGTGACTTTATCCAGCCATTCAGAAGGAACGGGCTGCACGGGAGCCGGATTTAAAAGTACGCTGATTCCTGCCGCTGCACATTTGCCGATGATGTAATCGATGGTGGGCAGCGGTATTTCGTGCTGGAGCATGACCAGGTCTGCGGCGGCAATGACGTTCCAGGCAGTATCGATATGTTTGGGCATGACCAGATCATTGGCGCCTTTGATGACGATAATACTGTTGTCGCCTTCGGCAAGGGTGATATGGGCAGTACCGCTGTTCTGTCCGGGCAGGACGCTGACATAACCGGTATCGACGTTGTTGGTTTTCAGGTTGTTGATGATCATGGTGCCGTAAGCATCGTCGCCTACGCAGCCTATCATGTGTACCTGGGCTCCTAAACGTGCGGCGGCAACGGCCTGATTAGCGCCTTTACCTCCTGGTGAAACTATGAGCCTGCTGCCGATTATTGTTTCGCCGGCTGCAGGCCGTTTGCCTGCTTCTACTGTGAGGTCGATGGAACAGCTGCCGATAACAGCGATTTTGACCATGGTGATCTCTCCTTACATCTTGGAAACTTGTAATTTTGTTATAATAGTAACATTATAATATTCTACACAGGCGGGTTATATCCTGCCTATTTAATGATGATTTTGGAAAAGCTAATACTTATGTATTTTACCGCAAGCGACTGTTTTGGGCAAGAAAAAACACTATATTAATGTAAAATTTTTTCGACAATTTGCCTTTGGCGATTGACAAATCCACTAATGTTTGTTAACGTAGAAACGGTGTTGCGAACGTTGTGAGTACGTTTGCAAAAATAAAAGAGACCGCACCGATTCAGTTGATGCGTTGGAATAAGAGGGAGTATATATGAGTACTAAAAAATCAGGAACATCTTGGCAGGATACTATCAGCGACTGGCTGGTTTCGATCATTGTAGCCGTAGCGCTGGCTTTTTGTATCCGTACTTTTGTGGTAGAGCCTTATATGGTCGAGGGTACGTCGATGTATCCGACGCTGGAAAGCCACGAGCGCCTGATCGTCAGCAAGTATAAATATTTCTTTACTGAGCCGAAAAAGGGTGAGATCGTCGTTTTCCGTTATCCGAAGGATGAAAGCCGCGATTTTATCAAACGCGTTATCGCGACTGGCGGTGATACTATTGAGATGCGTGACGGTAAGGTTCTGGTCAACGGCAGTGTGATCGAAGAAAATTATATTTACAAGGATGATCCGAAGGGTCCGAATAAGTCTAATTACAGAAAATCTGTTGTGCCTCAGGGGCATATCTTCGTTTTAGGAGATAACCGTAATAATTCTGAAGACAGCCGTTTTGCCGATGTTGATTTTGTGCCGCTGAAGCTTGTAAAAGGCGAAGCAGTTGTTGCTTTCTGGCCTGTTGAAAGATGGCGTATGCTGCCTTGATAGGCGGTCGAGGAGATAATTATGGATTTTAAGATACAATGGTTTCCCGGTCATATGACGAAGGCGAAACGGATGATGGAACAGCAGTTAAAGCTGGTTGATGTTGTGGTTGAAATGCTGGATGCGCGGATCCCACGTTCCAGCAGCAATCCGATGCTGATCCAGATGCTGGGGGATAAACCCAAGGTCGTTGCTTTGAATAAGATCGATATGGCTGATCCGGAAAAGACTGAAAAATGGCTGCAGACTTTTAAAAACAGCGGTTTGCCTGTCTGTAAGGTAGATTGCAGCACCGGTAAGGGCGTAAAACAGATGGTGGCTGCGATCCAGCAGGTGGCCAAGCCTGTCACGGATAAGTGGCTGAGAAAAGGTGTACGCAATCGTTCGATCCGTGTTATGATCGTGGGTGTGCCGAATGTAGGTAAGTCTACTTTGATCAATCGTTTGGTCGGTAAAAATAAAGTTGTGGCAGCGGACAGACCTGGTGTGACTCGAGGTCAGCAATGGGTGACTATCGCCAAAGGTCTGGAGCTTTTGGATACCCCAGGTGTTTTGTGGCCGAAATTTGAAGATCCGGAAGTAGGCTTTTGTCTGGCAGTAACGGGAGCGATCAAAGAGGATGTTTATGACAGGGAAACAGCAGTAGAGCTGTTGCTTGAACGTTTGATGCATATCTATCCGGAGGATCTGCGTGTAAAGTACGCTATTGATTTTTCAGAAGCTGAGCCTGTGCGTGAGGTAATGGCTAAAATAGCTGTCGCGCGCGGCTGCCTGAAGGCCGGCGGTGTGCTTGACATTGATAAGGTTATCCAGCTGGTATTGCGTGATTTTCGTACAGGGCGCTTAGGGCGTTTTACTTTAGATGAACCGAGTGAAAATAATTAAGGCCGCTGCAACGCGGCCTTTTTAATTAGGGGTGGGAATAATGAAGATCAGCGAGGTAAAGGAGATTTTGGCGGGAGAGCCTGACCTGTATCAGGTGGCAGAACTTGCTGCCGATGAGCGCAGCGGTGTGCAGAAGCTGGTTGTCGCTTATCATAAAAGGCAGGAAAAGCTGCGTTTAGAGCAGCAGCGTTTTACGGAGATGCTGGCCTATGAACGTAAATATTACGATCAGGGGGCACAGTATATTGCCGGGATCGACGAAGCAGGACGGGGACCTTTGGCAGGGCCGTTGGTGATAGCGGCTGTTATTTTACCGCAGAAGGTATTTATCAGCGGACTTAATGATTCCAAGCAGCTTTCGGCAGTAAAGCGCGAGCAGCTTTATGACGAAGTACTTGCCAAAGCACTGTCTGTTTCTGTAAATGTAGTCAGTATCAGCAATATCGACGAGCTGAATATTTATCAGGCTACGAAGCAGGGAATGATTGAGGTTCTGGAACATCTTACGATTAAGCCGCAGGTGGCGCTGGTAGATGCAATGCCGATCGTATCGGCCGGTATTGAAACAGTTTCCTTGATTCACGGTGACGCGCTGAGTGCTTCGATAGCTGCTGCTTCTATTATTGCCAAGGTCACTCGTGACCGGATGATGATAGAACTGGCTGAACAATATCCTCAGTATGGTTTTGCCGGTAACAAGGGTTATGGCAGCAGGGAGCATATGCAGGCAATTGCTGAGTTTGGAGCGACTAAGTGGCATCGCCGCAGTTATGAGCCCATTAAAAGTATGCATCTGCCTCCTGCTGAACAGGAAGATAACAGGCTGTTTTCGCCGGTGTCAGAGAAGTGACGGAAGCGCGGCAAAGGCTGGGGAAAAAAGGTGAGGACGCTGCCTGCGCTTATTTAGAACGTAAAGGTTACGTTATCTGCCGTCGTAATTACCGCTGCCGTTATGGCGAGATCGATATTATTGCCGCTAAAGGCGGCGAGCTTAGTTTTGTAGAAGTAAAAACACGCCGCAACCTGAATTTTGGGCTGCCCCGTCTGGCGGTTACATACGCCAAGCAGCAGAAAATCAGGAGTGCGGCGCTTTTTTATTTGCAGCAGGAAAACAGGCATCAGCAAATGCTCAGTTTTGATGTGATCGAAATTTTAGTTGAGGGCAATGTGGCAAGATTACACCATTTACCGCACTGTTTTTAAAATAAGAGGAGGCGTTTTTATGTACGCTAAAGTTTATGGAGAAACAACCTGCGGTATCAATGGTGAACAGATCATTGTCGAAGTGGATATTTCTAACGGGCTGCCGAGCTTTGATATTGTGGGTTTGCCTGATACGTCAGTCAAAGAATCTCGGGAACGGGTACGGGCTGCACTGAAAAATTCGGGTCTGATCTTTCCGATGACCAGGATTACTGTAAATCTGGCTCCGGCTGATTTGAAAAAGGATGGTTCCGGTCTTGATCTTCCTATTGCTGTTGGTATTTTAGTCAGCAGCGGTGTTTTACAGCAGGAGCAGGTTGATGATACTATTTTTGTGGGCGAACTGGCACTGGATGGGACAATCAGGCAGATTGCAGGCGTATTGCCAATGATTCTGCATGCACGTGACATTGGCAGGAAAAACATTGTGATCCCTGCAGGCAACTGCGCTGAAGGACGGCTTGTTGACGGTATTGATGTGCTGATACCTGCATCGCTGCTTGAATTGGTAGAGCATCTGCGGGGTGAAAAGGTTCTGGATGTACTGGATAAGGAAGCTATCTGCGCGGCAGCAACCAGTGTCTATGATGTGGATTTTGCGGAAGTGCGCGGGCAGCAGGTAGTAAAAAGAGCACTGGAAATAGCAGCGGCAGGTGGACATAATATTTTGATGGTAGGATCTCCCGGCAGCGGTAAAACTATGCTGGCACGTCGGCTGCCAACTATTTTACCGCCGCTGACAGAGGCTGAGGCGCTGGAGGTAACAAAAATCTACAGTATTGCAGGTTTGCTGCAGCGGCAGGAACGGGTGATGCTGGAACGTCCATTTCGCAGTCCGCATCATACGATTTCTTCAAGCGCGCTTATAGGTGGCGGCAGTGTGCCGCGGCCTGGAGAAGTGACATTGAGCCATCATGGTGTTTTATTTTTAGATGAGTTTCCTGAATTTTCGCGTACTGCTTTGGAGGTGCTGCGTCAGCCGCTGGAAGATGGTTATGTGACGATCAGCCGCGTACAGGCATCGCTTACTTTTCCTGCTAATTTTATTATGTGCACAGCGCAGAACCCGTGTCCCTGTGGCTATCTGGGTGATAAAAAGCGGGAATGTTCGTGTAAGCAGTTTGAGATCGAGCGTTATCACCGTAAACTGTCGGGGCCTTTATTAGACCGTATTGATTTACAGGTGTATGTGCCGCGGCTGGAATACGCTGATCTGCAAAGCAGGGAAGCCGGTGAAAGCTCGGCCGTGATTCGTGAAAGGGTGATCAAAGCGCGTCAGCTGCAGTTGCTGCGTTTACAGGGTACTAATTTGTACTGCAATGCGCAGATGGGGAGGCGTGAGCTGAACAAGCACTGCCAGATGGAAGCTGCTGCAGAAAAGCTGCTGGCGAAGTTTTTTACGGCGTTGGGGCTCAGCGCCCGCAGCCACGATCGGATCATTAAAGTAGCGCGTACGATAGCCGATCTGGACGGCAGTGATATCATAACGGCCGCCCATCTGGCAGAGGCGGTACAGCTGCGGACAAGTTTAAATTCATAAAAAAACAAAAGATGTTTTTAGAAATAATGAGAAGCAGGCATGAGATAAAAGTTATCTCATGCCTGCTTCTTTGAGCGTTTTTTATACTGCGGTACCGTTATACTGGAAGATGCTGAAGCTCCAGTCGTTATTATATGTTCCGGAGAAACTTTCAGTCTTTTGATTTTCTTTGTTTCTGGCAATAATGTTGTATTTTTTGTCGTTGGATAAATGGGGGAAGTTAGTTTGCGTAGCAGAAAGACATAAGATTTTACTGGAATCATCATACCGGCCAAGAGCGATTGGGGTGCAATTCATTCCGTCGAATTTACTTTGGGGATTAGCTGACATGTCTTCTACTACAGATAAAATTTGATAATCAATATACATTTTTATTCCTCTTTTCTTTTTTGATATCAAGTATATGTGCACACTTACTTTAACCATATGATACTTGATATTATTACTACTATGGTGGATTTTACAGAGAAGAGAAAAATTTAGCCTAACGGCTGATTATCGCAGATAAATTCAATGAGTTTTTGTTCGTCGCCGTAGATTTGCCGGCCGCGTTTGGTGACGATGCCGGAATTTATAAAAAGCGGCTTTTTAAGTGAAAGTGGAATGATATTGTCAGAGGCCGTAATGGCTTGACGCATTAGAAAAGAGGAGGCTATTTGGCTGGAAATGAGGTTTTTGACCGTATGAAGCTGCGATGAATGCAGAATTACCTTAGGCGCTGTTAAAGCCTGCTGAAAATTTTGATAGATGAGGCGATTGACGAAAAAACCACCGTTAAGCAGTACCAGAGGTTCGTTGGCAATATCTTTGGTATCGACATATTTTTTCTGCGCCAGCGGATGGTCAGGATAGGTGCAGAAGCAGGCTTCGCTTTTAAAAAGCTTACGGTAATGCAGATTGGGTGAAAAGCTGTCGTCATAATTGGTGACGGCTAAATCAAGTTCTTCATTTTCTATCATACGCAGTGAATCTATGCCGCCTGCTTCTACTACTTCCAGCTCTATTTCAGGGTACAGATTTTTGAAATCGCGGAAAAGAGTTGGCAGCAGCTGTACGCCGATTTGTAAAGGTACTGCCAGGCGGATGAGGTTTTTATTCTGTGCCATATCTTTGATATCGCGGTCAAGCTGCTGTAGGTTAGCCAAAATAGGAGTGATTTTACTTAACAGCAGGCTGCCGTCTTCTGTAAGCGAAAGTTTTTTGCCTTCGCGCCGAAAAAGGTTCAGCCCGCTTTCTTTTTCCAGATCGGCCATGGCGATGGAAACAGTTGGCTGAGAGATATGCAGACTGGCGGCAGCTTTAGTGATACTGCGCCATTTACAGACTTCATAAAAATAACGCATCTGTGTCAGTGTCATAGTTAGTCCTCCTTATTGTAGCTTATAATTCGTTTTATTATAGCATTATTTAATAGTTAAAAACTATATTTATATTTAAAATTTGTATTTTACTTTATTGTTATCGTAGCGGATAATGAAAGCAGAGAAATAGAATGCTAAATGTGGTGTGAAAATTTACGGAGGTGGGGCAGATGAATATTGACCAAAAGTATTTTCCGGAATTCAAACAGCAACTTATCGATGTAGGTGACGGTATTAAGATCAACACTTTAGTTGGCGGCAAGGGCAGTGAAGCTATTTTACTGCTGCACGGGCATCCTGAGACACATTTGATCTGGCGGTTTTTGACGCCGGATCTAACCGGGCGTTATACGGTAGTTATTACAGATCTGCGTGGATATGGCGACAGCAGCAAGCCTGAAGGACTTCCGGATCATGCTAATTATTCCAAGCGGGCTATGGGAGACGATCAGTTTACAGTTATGAGCAAGCTGGGTTTTGAAAAATTCCATGGTGTCGGTCATGATCGCGGGGCAAGAGTACTGCACAGGATGGTGATGGATCATCCGGAACGGCTGCTGTCTTGTACGATGATGGATATTTTGCCGACTTATGATATGTACCGTGATACCAGTCAGGAGTTTGCGACTAAATATTGGCACTGGTTCTTTTATATTCAGGGCAAAGGGTTCCCTGAAAGAGTGCTGGCGGCAGATCCTGAGTATTTTGTTAATTATAATTTGAATTTGAAGATCGGGCCGGCCGCTAAAAGCAGGTTCCCTAAGGAGATTTTAGACGAATATGTACGCTGTCTGCGCGATCCGATGACTTTCCATGGTATTTGCGAAGATTACCGTGCCAGTGCTACTATAGATATGGAGATGGATAAAGCAGATCGTGAACAGATCATTCAGGTTCCTGTTTTGGCTTTGTGGGGTAAGGACGGTGTTGTCGGTAAGCTGTGGGATGTTATGAGCGGCTGGCAGGAAAGGGCGGCTAATGTAGAAGGGTTTGCTGTAAATGAGTGCGGGCATTTTGTACCGGAAGAACAGCCGGAGGTAGTTTTAGAGGCGATGCTGCAATTTTTAGCCAAATATCCGGCTTGAATTTGTTGCGGTGCTAATAAAAGAAAAGAAAGAAGTGTAGCTTATGCATGCTATTGAAAAATTATTGGCAGAAAAAGCTGGTAAACATCAGGTCGCAACAGGCGAGATAGTTAATTGCGAAGTGGATATTGCAGGAATCAACGATTTATATTTGCAGACTGTACGTTCCTTTTATGAAATGGGCGGTGAAAAGGTTTTTGATGCTGATAAGATCGTGATGTTTTTTGATCATTACGCTCCCTGTGCTACGATAACACAGGCTGAAAATCATAAGCAGTTCAGAAAGTTCTGTTTTGAACAGGGTATCGAAAAATTGATGGATATAGATCAGGGTGTCTGCCATCAGGTTTTGGCCGATAAAGGTTGGGTACATCCTGGAGAGATAGTAGTTGTCACTGATTCGCATACGACGACTCACGGAGCTTTTGGCGCTTTTGGGACCGGTGTTGGCGCTACTGATCTGGCGACGATTATGATTACTGGCAAGCTGTGGTTCATGGTACCGGAGATTTTCAGGATCAATCTGGTTGGTAAGCTGCAGCCGGGTGTTTTTGCCAAGGATATCATTCTGCATATCATAGGTGATCTGGGTGCAGATTACGGTGTTTATAAAGCGGTAGAATTTGCAGGACCTGTTGTAAATGGGTTGAGTATTTCCGAAAGAATGTGTATGTGTAATATGTCAACGGAGATGGGGTGTAAAACCAGCTATATCCAGCCTGATGCTGTTACTATGGAATATTTGCACAACTGTGTGGCAAGACCTTATAAAATTTATGAAACAGATACTGATTTTCAATATGCTGCGGAGCTTACGTATGACGTAAGTAAAATAAGGGCTCAGGTAGCGGCACCATCAAGTGTTGATAATGTTTTTGAATTGGAAAAATATGCCGGCACTCCTGTTGACGAAGCTTATTTGGGTTCGTGTACTGGCGGTCGTCTGCAGGATCTGGCTGTAGCAGCACAGATCTTACAAGGCAGGCATATTCCTAAAACAACGAGGATGATAGTCGTGCCTGCTTCTAAAAAGGTAATGGAAGATGCAATGGAGCTTGGGTATATC
>UMDB01022200.1_pt1 | contig 13148 bp, 9 predicted proteins | sample 1964361 | NCBI WGS metagenome assembly UMDB01 (sample SAMEA4835981, study PRJEB28245) | human gut metagenome | biome: gut microbiome; material: fecal sample | place: Denmark | collected 2008 | reverse complement strand
TATCAGCTGTGCCCAGATGATCATAAATATATTGAGCGCTGGCAGGTTTTACCGTATGCTCTACTTTTGACTGCATCACCAGGCAGGGTATTTTTATTGACTGCAAATACTTTTTTTTGCACAAATCGACCAGCTCAAACAGGCTGCTCAGCGGCTTGACCGGCATCATATGATAACAAACGCTGTAGCTTGCCGGCACCTGATACTGGCGCTGACGTTTTTTCAGGTAACGGATAAAAAAACGCAGTAACGGCAGATAAGGAGCCCTTCTGTCACAAACGTAAATCGGCGCTGCCAGGATAGCCGCTTTCGCTACCGGTACTTCAGCCGCAGCTTTAATAGTCAGCAGTCCTCCCATGGACAGTCCCACTATTGAAACTCTATCGCAGCCAGCCTGCAGGCGATACACACCATCGCTTACAGCCTTATACCAGTCCTGCCATTTGGTCTTGTTCAGGTCCTGCGGCGTAGTACCATGCCCTGCTAAACGCACGCCCAGTACTGTCAGCCCCTGCTGATACAGATATTCTCCCAGCAGGCGCATCTCTCCCGGAGCTCCCGTATAACCGTGAACCAATACTACACCCTGTTTGCCGCCTTGAAAGAAAAATTCTTCATTACCACTGAATGACTGCACTGTAATTACGCTCCTAATCTTACTTATACTATATTATTATACCATATGAAAAAAAATCCCACATCCGAAGATGTGGGATTTTACAAACAACTTACAATTCTTATTTAAAGAAGTTCAGAAGAATGCCGCCATGAGCAGCCAGAACCGGAGCAAATACCAAGGAAACAATAGTCATCAATTTGATGAGGATGTTCATTGCAGGTCCGGAAGTATCTTTGAATGGATCGCCTACGGTGTCGCCGGTAACAGCTGCTTTGTGAGCTTCACTGCCTTTACCGCCATGAACACCGGATTCGATGTATTTTTTAGCATTATCCCAGGCACCGCCTGCGTTAGCCATCAAAATAGCTACCAGCACACCGGCTGCCAAAGAGCCGCCAATCATACCACCCAATGCTTCGGTACCAAAGAGGAAACCGATCAGCAGCGGAGCAACGATTGCCAAGACGCCCGGCAGAATCATTTCGTGCAAGGCAGCAGCAGTAGAGATATCTACGCATTTACGATAGTCAGCTTTAGCTTTGCCTTCCAGCAAACCAGGGATCTCACGGAATTGACGACGAACTTCTTCGATCATTTCGTAAGCGGCTTTACCAACAGATTCCATGGTCATAGCTCCGAAAACGAACGGCAGAGTTGCGCCGATGAACAGGCCAACCAAAGTTACAGGGTTGAGCAAGTCAATGGTAGTGAGGTTAACGGTATGCGCATAAGCAGAGAACAGAGCCAGTGCAGTAAGTGCAGCAGAACCGATAGCAAAGCCTTTGCCGATAGCAGCAGTAGTGTTGCCAACTGAGTCAAGTTTATCAGTGATTTCACGAACTTCAGGAGGAAGCTCGGACATTTCAGCAATACCGCCGGCATTGTCGGCGATCGGGCCATAAGCGTCAACAGCAACGGTCAAACCGGTGGTGGAGAGCATACCTACAGCAGCCAGAGAGATACCGAACAGGCCCATGCCGCCGTTAGTAGCGCCGCCCATTACAAAGAATGATACGATTACGCCGATGCAGATGAAAAGCATAGGCCAGAAAGTAGAATACATACCAACTGCCAAACCGGCAATAATAGTGGTTGCCGGACCGGTTTCGGATTGTTGAGCGATTTTCTTAACACTCCCGAAATCAGCAGAGGTATAGATCTCGGTGATCTTGCCAATGATCATACCAACAAGCAGACCTGCTGCAATAGCCCAGAATGCATCCAGAGAACCAAACAGGCTGTTGGAAAGATAAGCAGCAGCAGCGATAACGATAGCACCACCGATGTAAGTACCGCTGTTCAGTGCAGCCTGAGGGTTTTGAGATTTGCTGGAACGGGCAAACATAACACCGATGATAGAAGCAAGGATACCGGCAACAGCCAGCATGAAAACAAATTCGACACCTTCACCGCCGGGATATGCAACTGCACCCAGAGTCAAGGCGGAGATAATTGCGCCTACATAAGATTCAAACAAGTCGGCACCCATACCGGCAACGTCGCCTACGTTATCGCCTACGTTATCAGCGATAGTAGCAGGGTTACGCGGATCGTCTTCCGGGATACCGGCTTCAACTTTACCAACAAGGTCAGCACCAACGTCAGCAGCTTTAGTATAAATACCGCCGCCAACACGGGCAAACAATGCGATCGAGCTTGCGCCCAGACCAAAACCGGTAACAATATCAATGTTACGGTCAAAAACAAAATAAGCTACAGACAGGCCGGCAATGCCAAGGCCTACAACGCCCAGGCCCATTACAGCGCCGCCGGAGAAAGCGATTTTCAGAGCTTCGCTCATGCCATGACGGGCAGCTTCAGCTGTACGAACGTTAGCTTTAGTAGCCACGTTCATGCCCAGATAACCTGCGCAGATGGAGAATACAGCACCGCCGATAAAGCAGAGCGCAGTGCTTACTGATAAGAATGTAGCAATAATTGCAGCAACAACAACGATGAAGATAGCAAGATATTTGTATTCTCTGTACAGAAATGCCATTGCACCTTCATGGATATAGCCAGCGATCTCCTTCATACGGGCAGTACCGGCATTAGCAGCGCTGATAGCGTTACTGAGCATTACTGCCACGCCGAGGGCAACAAGACCGACGACTATGGATAAAATTAAATAAGTACTCAAAACATTGATCCCCTTTCTGTTTCTTTTGAGTTTTTAAAAATTAAGAACGCAGAGCGTTCTTTTTAACCAAATTAACCGTTGATTTTTGCCAGAGCAAGCGTGATGATACCAAAAACAGTACCCAAACCAATCGTAACTTTAGCCATTAAAGTATCAACATCATTACCCTTGCCGAAGAAGGCACCACCACCGCCTCCGCCGAACGCATCTGACAAGCCTGAGCCCTTCCCGGACTGCATTAACACAGACGCTATCAAGGCGATACAGACAATTACGTCTAATACCATTAAGACAGTTGCAATCACAAAGCTTACCTCCTCTTTTACTTAGTACCTAACTATTCTATCATAATGTTATACAGCTTACAACGGTAAAATATAAAAAATTGTACAAAATTTAGTAAAAAGCAGGGCAAATACGCGTCCGGTATCTGCCCTGCTTCAAAATAACCGTTACTCCGATTATTTATTAATGTTGTAAAATACAGCTTTGCCTTTATACTTGGCAGCGCCGCCGAGGTCTTCCTCGATGCGGAGCAGCTGGTTGTATTTGGCCACGCGGTCAGTACGTGCCGGAGCACCTGTTTTGATCTGTCCGGCATTGACAGCAACGGCAATATCTGCCAATGTAGTATCTTCGGTTTCACCGCTGCGATGCGAAATAATGCAGGTATAGCCTGCCCGTTTAGCAGTTTCAATAGCATTGAAGGTCTCTGTCAAAGTACCTATCTGATTGACTTTGATCAAAATAGCGTTAGCAGTATCATTTTTGATACCTTCAAGCAAACGTTCTTCATTGGTAACAAACAGATCGTCGCCAACCAGCTGAACTTTCGTGCCTAATTTCTTCGTAAGCGCTTTCCATCCCTTCCAGTCGTCTTCCGCCAAACCGTCTTCGATTGAAACGATCGGGTATTTTTCGCACAAAGCAGCCAGATAATCAACCATTTGATTGGAGGTTTTTACCAAACCTTCTCCTTCCATCTGATATTTTCCATCTTTATAAAATTCGCTGGCAGCAACGTCTAAAGCGATCATGATATCTTCGCCCGGTTTATAGCCTGCTTTTTTCACTGCTTCAAGTATGACTTCGATCGCCTCTTCATTGGATTTCAGATTCGGCGCAAAACCACCTTCATCACCCAGGCCTGTTCCCAGTCCTTTAGCGTTCAGCAGGGCCTTTAAACCATGATAGATTTCAGCGTTCATGCGCAAAGCCTCGCTGAAGCTTGCAGCGCCGACCGGCATGATCATAAATTCCTGAATATCGACGTTATTATCAGCATGCTGGCCGCCGTTCAGGATATTCATCATCGGTACCGGCAGCTCCTGTGCGGAAACACCGCCCAGATACAGATACAGCGGCAACCCTACAGAAGCAGCGGCAGCCTTGGCTACAGCCATGGAAACGCCTAAAATAGCGTTGGCGCCTAATTTTCCTTTATTTGGTGTCCCGTCCAAACGGAGCAGCATCTCGTCGATTTCTACCTGACGGGTTGCTTCCAGGCCGATCAAAGCTTCAGCAATAACGTCGTTGACATTATCGACTGCTTTAGTCACGCCTTTGCCCAGATAGCGGTTTTTATCACCGTCACGCAGCTCTACCGCTTCATGCGCGCCGGTAGACGCTCCTGAAGGAACAGCAGCGCGTCCAACGGAACCGTCTTCAAGGCAAACCTCTACTTCGATAGTCGGATTGCCGCGGGAATCCAAAATTTCTCTTGCATATACTTCAGTAATCATTGCCACTCTAACTTCACCTCATCATTTATTTTTATCTGTTAACAGACTTTTCCCTGTCATCGCAGCAGGCTGCTTGATTTTCAGCAGTTCCAGCAGCGTCGGCGCAATATCAGCCAAAATGCCTTCGTGCAAAGTATGTTTTTCATCACTGACTACCAAAAAAGGAACCTGATTCGTTGTGTGAGCCGTATAAGGCTGTCCTGTCGTTTCGTCAAGCATCTTTTCCAGATTGCCATGATCAGCCGTAATACAGGCTGTTCCATGCAGTGACAATACCTTTTCAACAATACGCCCCACACAGGCATCGACAGTTTCCATTGCCTTGACAGCAGCATTCAGCACGCCTGTATGCCCTACCATATCGGGATTGGCAAAATTCAATATTATCATGTCGTACTTATCTGTATCCAGAAGCTCTGCCAGCTTATCTGTCACAAGCTCGGCGCTCATTTCCGGCTGCAGATCATAGGTAGCCACTTTCGGTGACGGAATCAGAACTCTGTCTTCACCAACATTCGGTTCTTCCTCGCCGCCATTAAAGAAAAAGGTCACATGAGCATATTTTTCCGTTTCGGCGATCCGCAGCTGCTGAAGCTTGTGGTCAGCCAGTACTTTGCCCAGCGTATCTTCCAGCGTTTCCGGAGCAAAGGCAACGGGAGCTTTTATAGTTTCGTCATACTGCGTCATACAAACAAAATTTACCGGACGGGCTGTCTGAGGACGCGCAAAATAAGGAAATTCTTCATCTACAAAGGCTCTGGTCAGCTGCCTTGCCCTGTCGGGACGGAAATTGAAAAAAATCATGCCGTCACCGGCTTTGACGCAGGAATCTGCTTCAGGTGCAGCTATGAACGGAACTACAAATTCATCAGTGACCCCGCCCGCATAAGAAGCACGCACACCGCTGACCGCATCAGTACAAACAGTGCCGTCATGCAAAACCATAGCGTCATAAGCTTTCTGCACACGTTCCCAGCGTTTATCGCGGTCCATAGCGTAATAACGCCCTGCTACTGTAGCGATTTTACCCACGCCGATACGCTTCGTCTCCGCGTCAAGTTCTGCCAGATAAACATCGGCAGTCTGCGGTCCAACATCGCGTCCGTCTAAAAAAGCATGTACATAAACCTTGTTCAGGCCCTGCCGTTTAGCCATTTCTAATAGAGCAAACAAATGACTGATATGACTGTGCACTCCACCGTCAGAAACAAGACCCAGCAGGTGCAGCGCACTGCCGTTGGCTTTTACGGTCTGCATAGCTTTACTCAAAACAGTGTTTTCAAAAAAGTCACCGTCTTTTATGGCTTTAGTGATCCTTGTCAGCTCCTGATAGACAATACGTCCTGCCCCGATATTCAAGTGACCGACTTCGGAATTACCCATCTGCCCGTCTGGCAGGCCTACGGCTGCACCAGAACAGGATAAGCGCGTATGCGGATATTTGTCGAACAAAGCATCCAAATTAGGTGTCTTTGCCAAAGCAGCTGCATTATACTGCCCTGCCGGAGCAATACCCCAGCCATCTAAAATCATCAGCAATAGCGGCTGTTTTGCCATTTTCGTCACCCCTTATATACTGCGTGCGATAGCAGAAAACGCTTGCGCATCCAGGCTCGCCCCACCTACAAGAACTCCGTCGATACCGCTGATTGCAAAATCTGCGGCATTTTTAGCATTAACGCTGCCGCCATATAAAACACGAACCTTACGCGCGATATCTGCAGAAAATAGTTTTTCCAGTTTATTTCTGATCAGCAGGCATACTTCCTGAGCATCTTTAGCAGTTGCAGCCTGACCGCTGCCAATAGCCCACAATGGTTCATAGGCAACAACCAAAACTTCCGCTTCATCAGGAGTAATGCCCTTTAAGGCACTTTTCAGCTGCATGCTGATTTTACGTGAAGTCTTTCCTTCTGCGCGCTCCTGGGCATTTTCACCTACGCATAACATCGGTTTCAAACCATTTCTGTATGCAGCTCGCATCTTTTTAGCAACAGCCACTTCATTATCACCGAACATGGTGCGGCGTTCAGAATGACCGATCAAAACATATTCAGCGCAGATATCAGCAATCATTTTACCGGAAACAGCACCTGTATAAGCGCCTTCATCTTCCCAATGCAGGTCTTGAGCTCCGTAGCCTACATGTTTACCGTCAATGGCTTCAGCAACGCTTTCCAGTGCTGTAAACGGCGGAAAAACAACTACTTCGTTAAGCGTCCCATTAGTATCACTGACGATATCTTCAGCCAGTTCAACTGCTTCATCCACATTTTTATGCATTTTCCAGTTGCCGGCCACAATTTTACGGCGTACATCATCTAAAGCCGCAACACCTGGCAGGACTTTGCCTTCCAGATATTCCAGCGAAGCGCCTCCGCCAGTGGAGATATGCGTAATTTTTTTAGCCAGCCCCAGCTTTTCAATGGCAGCCACAGAATCACCACCGCCGACAATGCTCATAGCTCTACTTTTAGCAACAGCCTGAGCGACAGCTTCAGTACCTTTGCAGAAGGCATCCATTTCAAAAACACCCATGGGCCCGTTCCACACGATCATTTTAGCATCCTGCAGCGCATCCTGATACAAAGTGCTGGTCGCAGGGCCAATATCCAAAGCCATATATTTTTGATCCAGCTTAGCTACTTTTTCAACTTTATGGCTGGCATCAGCAGCAAAAGTCTCTGCCATTACCAGATCTACCGGCAGCAGCAATTTTACTTTACGTGCTTTGGCCTTAGCCAGCAGTTCTTTTGCTAAAGCGATCTTATCATCTTCAACTAAAGATTTGCCCATTTTATGCCCTTGAGCAGCTAAAAAAGTATTGGCCATACCGCCGCCGATCAGCAGGGTATCGACTTTTTCCAAAAGATTTTCGATCACGCCGATCTTGTCGGAAACCTTGGCACCGCCAATGATAGCAACAAAGGGATGCAGTGGATTTTCCACAGCCTGTCCGACAAAGCGAATTTCTTTTTCCAGTAAAAAGCCTGCTGCTGAAGGCAGAAAATGCGTAACCCCTTCCACCGAAGCATGGGCTCTATGAGAAACACCAAAGCCGTCATTAACATACAGATCTGCTAAAGATGCCAGTTTTTCGGCAAAATCCATATCATTTTTTTCTTCTTCTTTATGGAAGCGCAGGTTTTCCAGCATCAAAATCTTACCGGGTTTAAGTTTCTGTACTGCTTTTTCAGCTTCTTCACCGATGCAGTCACCTGCAAAAGCAACAGGCATATTCAGCAGCTTTGCCAAATGCTTGGCAACAGGCGCCAGACTGTATTTGATATTAACTTGTCCTTTAGGACGGCCTAAATGCGCCATCAAAATTACCGCAGCTTTATGCTCCAGTAAATATTTGATAGTTTCTAACGAAGCACGAATTCTGGTATCATCGGTAATCTTACCGGTTTCGTCCATCGGCACGTTATAGTCGACACGTACCAGAACTTTTTGACCGGCAACGTCTAAATCACACAGGTTTTTTTTATCCATTAGAATGATATACTCCTTTAATTACAGGCCTTGTTTAGCAATGTAGGCAGCAAGATCTACCACACGATTGGAATAACCCCATTCGTTATCATACCAGCTGACAACTTTCGCCATTCTTTTGCCGACCATCATCGTAGACAAACCATCAACGATAGAACTCAACGGACAGCCATTGTAATCTCTGGAAACCAAAGGCAGCTCATTATAACCCATAATGCCTTTTAATTCACCCTCAGCTGCTTTTTTCAAAGCGGCATTTATTTCTTCAACAGTAGTATCTTTTTCCAAAACAACAGTCAAATCAGTAATGGAAACATTTGGTGTCGGCACACGCATAGCAAAGCCATTCAATTTGCCTTTGACTTCAGGAAGCACCAGAGAAACTGCTTTCGCAGCTCCGGTAGTAGTAGGAATAATGGACATCGCCGCAGCACGGGCACGACGCAGATCCTTATGCGGTAAATCAAGGATTTTCTGATCATTTGTATAGGAATGGACAGTAGTCATCAAACCGCTTTCAATACCAAAGTTTTCCAAAAGCACTTTGGTAAACGGAGCCAGGCAGTTAGTAGTGCAGGAAGCATTTGAAATGATATGATGCTCCGCAGCGTTGTATTTTTTCTCATTAACACCCATAACGATAGTGATATCCTCGCCTTTAGCAGGTGCGGAAATAATTACTTTTTTAGCGCCGGCAGTCAAGTGCGCTTTTGCTTTTTCACCTTCAGTAAAGCGTCCAGTAGATTCAACTACGATCTCAACTCCCAATTCACCCCAAGGCAGCTTAGCAGGATCTGTTTGAGCGATAACTTTGATTTTTTTACCGTCAACAACGATATTATCACCGTCAACAGAAACTTCATGCGGGAAAGTGCCATGTACAGAGTCATATTTCAAAAGATGAGCCAAAGTTGCAGCATCAGTCAAGTCGTTAACGGCAACTACTTCTACCTCCGGATTAGTAAAAGCAACACGGAAAACCTCGCGGCCGATACGGCCAAAACCATTAATACCAATTTTTGTCATGATAAAAATCCTCCTTTTATGCTTTGAGCAAATTATATGTTTGCACTAATGTGCCTTGTAACCTTAATCATTTTCCAACATTCTCACTATGTCGTGAGCTGCTGCTTCATCAGTTATCAGTATATCCTGACGCGACGCCCTGATTACTGACAAGATAGCTGCTGCTTTAGACCGTCCTCCGGCTACGCCGATAACAGTTCCGATCTTTGGCAGATCCTGCAGCATCAGTCCGGCGTTGTTTGTCATATAGATCTGTCTGCCATCTAAAGCGCAGTACTGCCCGAACGCTTCGCCTACGGCGCCGTCATTCAGCAGTTTTTTTATGAATTCCGGCGGCAGCCTGCGGTGCCGTGCCATTACTGAAGCCTGTCCTACACCATGCACCAGGATATCGGCCTGTTTGATAATATCAACCACAGATTTGACCCCAATATCCTCTGCTAAAATACTATTCAGTATCTCTTCACTGACGCTGTCCGGGACATACAGCTGCCTGTAAGAGGCTCCAAGCCGCTGAGCCAGGACTGTGGCTATAGTATTAGCCTGTAATTCAACATTATCACCCAAACCGCCGCGGGCTGGTACTACAACTGTTTTAGGCTCATTGCCGCTTACATTAGCAGCCAGGGCAGCCATAGTTGTACCACCGCTTACGGCAACGATATGTTCTTTGCCGTCATTCAGCAGATTTCCAAGAATCCTCGCCGCAGCACGGCCGATTTCACGTTTGACCACCTCTTCCTGGTCAGAGTCTCCTGGAATGATGACTACACGCCCAATATCCAGGCGTTCACATAAAAACTGTTCCAAAGAGTTCAGATCCTGCAATTTACGGACATAATCAGCAAGCTCTTTCAGAATATCCGCGCCCTCTTCAGTCACCGACATTCCGGCAGAAGAAAATGCCAGTAAACCACCGTTTTTCAAAAAATCGACCTGTGCCCGCAATACTCTTTCACTCAAACCCAGCCTGGCAGCCAAAGCCCTGCGTCCGATAGGATACTCATGGCTCACCTGCCTTAATATCTGGTATCTCTGAACTAAAAGATTTGTAAGCTCGGGAACGATTTTTTTCTGTAAATTAATAATACTGTCCATAGTGATCTCCCAGCGTATTTTGTCCCTTGTGGTCCATTTTTAGTCCCACTAGCTCTAAAAATAAATTTTCAGAAATCTTCATTTAGTCTATTGTAGCACAAGGTATAAAAGAAAAAAAGTGGTGTTGTGTTAAAAACAGCAACAAATCATAATTTATTTATTAAATTTCAAACAAAAAATAAAAAGCCGAAGAACAGTCCTCGGCTTTAAAGTAAAATCTTACTAACGATAACTTACATTTTCAGGATACATATCATGCATCATCAAACGTTTTTTAGCAGCTGCTTCCCACTCTGTGCCCGGTTTGCCATAGTTGGCATATGGGTCGATCGCCAAACCTCCGCGCGGAGTAAATTTACCCCAAACTTCTATATATTTCGGTTCCATCAGCTTGATCAGGTCTTTCATAATAATATTTACGCAATCTTCGTGAAAATCGCCATGATTGCGAAAGCTGAATAAATACAGCTTTAACGATTTACTTTCTACAAGTTTCTGATCAGGCACATAGGAAATATAGATCGCAGCAAAATCCGGCTGTCCTGTCATCGGGCACAGGCTTGTAAATTCCGGGCAGTTAAATTTTACAAAATAATCATTGCCGGGATGTTTATTAATAAAAGCTTCCAGTACTTCAGGAGCATAGTCCGTAGGATACTTAGTTTTATTGCCTAAAAGGCTCACGCCTGTCAATTCTTTTTGGTCTCTTCCAGAAGTCATAAATCCTCCTTATTTTTTTGCTGAAGCAAAATTAAATATTTCACAGCGTTCTAAAGCTGTCACCAATACCATACCCACGACACCGGAGATAAACTGGCCTACTAAAACAGTAGACGCCAACAGCCAGTAAGGCAGATCCAGCAATACAGAAAGCCAGACCGGCACTCCTAACCCCGGTACTAAAGTAATTGCCAGCATCACAGCCCAATTACCTAAATCATGGCGTTTAGCATAAACTATTGTCAGACTTGTCATAATACCAACCAAACCGCCGCCTAACATATCCAAAGGTCCCAAACCACCCATCAGAGTATTTGCCAATACATTTACCAAACCAAATGGAATTATCAGGAAAGGAAAGATAGCGCTCAAACCATATAAAGCCGTCGCAATGCGTACCTGGTACTGTCCGAAGGCAAAGCTTTGCGTACACATCATAACAACCAGATATAAAGCCATACACAAGGCGGAAATAGTCAATTTTTGCGTTTTAGTGAGATTTTTCATATTACTATGCTCCTTTCTTGCTGTGACCAAGAACGGAACTACATAAAAAAGGACGAAAATCAAAATTTTCGTCCCATCCATGTTAAAACAGTTCTGCTTTAAGCAGAACACCCGTAGTTTTATTTTGAGACAGGATGGTCACGAACTGTCTGTTATTTGATTACTTAGGCATTATAGCAAAGTTTACTCATCTTTGCAAGTACTTTACAGTAGAATTAATTATACAATAGCTTTATCAGGACGGACTAAGAACCACGCCAATACGCCAACAACACCCGATAACGCTGTTGCGATCAGTGCAGCATCCCAACCGTAGCTGGTCGCGATCCAGGCAGTTAAAGTTGGAGCTATGACGCCACCAATATTTCCCCAGAAGTTCATCCACCCGGAAATAGAACCGGCAAACTCTCCCCCTAAATTGATCGCACAGGCCCAGGAGGCATTGAAAGCCAATCCCAGAGACCCCAGTGATAAAGATAGCCACATTACGTTTTGCATAGGATCAGCGGTTCTTGTAGCAATATACAAAGCCAGGGAACAAATTATAATTCCAGCAGAACCACATAAAGTACGTATCCAATATTGTGAAGCACCTTTGGCAATAGCTTTATCACAGAAATAACCGCTGCTGAAGGTAATGATAATCAAAGTCAGCCACGGCATTGCTGCCCATATGCCCATTTTTGCAAGTGAAAAACCGTGTGCCTCCATTAAATAAAGCGGCAGCCATGCCAAAAATACGAACATAATATAATCGGTGATGAAATACTGCACACCAATAGCCCAAAACTGTACAGAAGTAAATAATTTACCCCACGGAGCAGCTTTTTTTACAATTGGAACATCAGTACGTCCTTCGTTAATATGAGCTAATTCAGCTTCATTAACATAGGGGCTTTCTGCAGGATTTTCAGGAACATATTTATGCCATACCCAAGCCATTAAGATCCCCACAATGCCAAAAATCAAAAAAACCATTTTCCAGCCAACTGTAGACATCAATGCAACAGTCAAAGCCGGCCCTATTACTGGCCCCAAAAAAGAACCGTTCAACAAAAATGAGCTGGCGTTGCCTTTTTCCTTTTTATTAAACCATCTGAAAATAGCAATCGCAAAAGCAGGATAAATAGGCCCTTCACCCATACCGAACAAAAATCTTACTGCAGCAAAAGAAAATTTTCCCTTTGCCACAGCAGTCAAAGCAGTAAATACAGACCACCAAATTACAGCAAGACTTCCTGTAATCCGGTGTCCAAACTTTTCAGCCATCATACCACCTGGAACCTGCATCAAAGCATAACCGGCAAAGAAAAATGATTGAATAAGTCCCATATCTATTTTATCAAAACCATATTCTTTCATAATAACAGGAGTAGCAACAGACAGATTTACTCTATCCATATATGAAACAAAACTGACGATAAAAATCAACCAGGCAACTTTCCATCTAAAATTACTCATCTTCATCATAATATCTTCCCCCACATAATAAAGTTCATTTATAAAGAACAAAGCGCTTTTATAGCTTACTATCCGGCATTTCGATTGTCAATAAAAACTTTATATTTTTAGTAAAAGATATTTATTTTTGTAAACTTAATGTATCCTTTTTACATTTTTGTAATTTTTCATAATAATCTAAAATATTGGTGCTTTGAATAAGTTTTTTAGTATTTGCAAACTATATTATTTCAGGAATCATATATAATGCTTATTTTTTAACAGACAGTTTTCCAATACACACAGGCATGCTACTTCCGGTTTTACCTGCCATGTGTCCCTGGGCAAGGCCTGGCCGTAT
>UMDB01023147.1_pt1 | contig 13616 bp, 9 predicted proteins | sample 1964361 | NCBI WGS metagenome assembly UMDB01 (sample SAMEA4835981, study PRJEB28245) | human gut metagenome | biome: gut microbiome; material: fecal sample | place: Denmark | collected 2008 | reverse complement strand
GAAATTTTTTCAGTTCCGATAATCGTCTGCTGTGCAAACACTGCTGCGCTCACATGCGGGTTCAGTGCAAAATACACCATAGAGCCGCCCAATACTGCCAAATATACAGGCACCTTCAAAAATAAAAGTACCAACATTACGATTGCTGCCAATAAAAGAATATCACTCATCGCTGCCTGCTGCCTCCTTTGCCTCTGATTTAACGCCATGAAGTATGCTGTAAATAAAACTGATCACCATATCCACATAGGAAAAAAGTGAAATGCCATACACTACAATGTAAGGAATATGTAACATACTGGTGGAACGTCCACTTTCCAGAAATATCTTCAAATACGGAATGGTCTGTACAAATAGGAAACCTAATATCACAACCACAATAACTGCAATCATGATCTCCATTACCTTTTGTACTTTTTCCGGCATGAGATCCACGATCATCTCGATTGCAACATGGTTACCGCTCCGGAATGCCGCACCTGCTGCCGCAAATGTGATCCACACCATACAGGATGTCTGAACTTCCTCTAACCATGTAAATGGTGCATGAAACACATAGCGCCAGATAACCCCGGCAAATGTTAATATGATCAGGATCGCCAGAATGACAGATGCTACGATAACATCTAAATTCGCTAAAAAACTCCATTTGCTCTTTTTCATATTTTCCATGCTCATCCTCTCCTATTCTTCTGCTCCCATTGCCTTGCGCACTGTATCGTACAGTCCGTCTGACCATCCGAAACGGTCTCCCATCTCATAAAATGAAGCTGCTTTTTCCCGGAAACCTTCCAGCACTTCCTCAGATGGATCGACAACGGTCACTCCCTCGTCGACCATCAGCTGTAAATACTCCTGCTCCGCCTCCTGCAATACCTGATTGTTGTATTCTCCGGCTTCCTGTGCCGTCTCAACAAGCCAGTTCTGCTGTTCCTCTGTGAGGCTATTAAACCAGTCAGCTGACACCACCCATGTTGTGAAGTTTTTAACATGTCCGTCCAGGATCAGATATGGAGCCACTTCATGCAGTTTTCTTCCATACAGGGTAGCGATCGGATTCTCCGCGCCATCAATTGTCTTTGTCTGCAATGCCTGATAAACATCTCCTAATGCCATACCGGTAGAGGTTGCTCCGAGGACATCAAATCCATATGACTGTATCTCATTGGATGGTACGCGGATTTTTAATCCTTTCAGATCATCTACACTGTTTACCGGAACATTGGTAAGTGTATGGCGTTCTCCATACATCCAGTTGGAAGCGATAATTTTTAATCCTTTTTCTTCCAGCTTTTTGCACTGATCCTCATACCAGTCTGATTCGATCAATGTCCAGCACTGATCCCAGTCATCAAAGAGAAATGGTCCAAATAATATTCCCATGTCCTTGATCCCATAATCTGCATAAAACGCTCCGTCTGCAAGCGTGCATACCGGCTCTCCCAAAAGCATGGAATCAATCAAAGATGATTTATCTCCCAGCTGTGAATCCGGGTACACTTCAATCGCCATTTTTCCACCGGATTTTTCTTTTATGATCTCCTGTGCTCTCTCCCATCCTGCGCCGATCGGTTCACTGCTGTTATTCTCAAATGCCACATCCAATACAATCTCCGGTTCTACGGACGATGCTGCATTCGATCCTGTCTGGCTGGCGCTTCCACAGGCAGTTAAAGGCAATAACATCAGGCCTGACAGTATCACTGCTGTCATCTTTTTTAATCTCATAGTGTAAAACCTCCTTTTTCTCCAACCGTTTCTGACTTTTTATTTGTTAATACCGGAAAAATCAAAAACTACTTTTAACATGTCTCCCGGATTGTTTGCAAAGTCTGCAAAAGCCTTTGCTGCATCCTCAAACGGATAGACATTTGTGATGATCTTTTCCAGTGGAGCTTTGCCCTCATGAACAAGATCGATCAACTCTAAGAAGTCTTTTTTCAATGCATTTCTCGAACCAAATACATTCAGTTCTTTTTTCTGGATCAGTGTGAAGTTGAAATCCAGATTCTTTTTTCCGACTCCGATCAATACCATGCGTCCACCGAAACAACATGCATCAATACAATTCTGGAAAGTAGATGGAAGTCCTACAGCCTCGATCGTCACATCAAATCCATTTCCCTCTGTAAGCTCTGCCACTCCTTTGTCAAAATGCTCCGGTGAATCATTCAGCAATGTTCCGTCTACGCCGAACTCTTTTGCCATTTCAAGCTTACCTTCGGATACGTCTGAAATATAAACTGTTGCGCCCTTTGCTTTTGCTGCGATGGCTGCAAGCACACCGATCGTTCCGGCTCCGACTACAAGCACTTTATCTCCCTCTTTGACATTTGCACGGCTGACACCATGATAACTGATACAGAACGGTTCGATTGCTGCTAAGGTTTTCGGATCCAGACCTTTTCCGTCATACACTCTTTCTACCGGCATTGTGATGTACTCGCGGAAAGCTCCATCCCGCTGGCATCCCATGGTCTGATTATCCATGCATGCATTTACGATCCCATGTGTGCAGGAATAACAATGTCCGCAGTTAAAATATGGATTACAGGTAACGATCATTCCCGGTTTGATCCCATATTCATTGTTCTCATCTGCCTCAATGACTTCGGCTGAAAATTCGTGTCCCGGAATTCTCGGATAATCAAAATATGCAAATGTTCCACGGTATGATCCAAGATCACTTCCACAAATTCCTCCATATAAAAGTTTTAATAATACTTCTCCTTCTTTTCTCACCGGCATATCGATCTCCTTGATTTCCACTTCGCCTGGTGCGTTGATATACATTGCTTTCATGTGTCATCCTCCTCTTATCCTTTGGTATGCTTTTTATGTTTCTGTCTTTGTACTTATCGTTACATACTATGTTGTATACATCAGATTATAATATCATGTTATTTACATGTCAATTGTACATGTTGCAAATAATTCTTTATCATATTTTGTCAATAATGCACAATTCACTTTTGTTACCCCTCATCAGGAAGGCTTCGCATTCATTTTGGCAGCTCATTTGTGAAGCTGTTGTGTTTATTTTGTCCGTATGCTAGAATGAAAAAGAATATTTAATATTATTTTCTTGTTATGGGAGTATCCGTTATGTCAAAAATGAATTTAAAAACACAGGCTTACAATACGATCCGCCAAAAGATCGTAACCTGTGAATATGCACCGGGAACTTTTTTAAATGAAGAACTTCTCACTACTGAATTAGGTCTGAGCCGCACACCGGTCCGTGATGCGCTAAGCCGTTTAGAGCAGGAGGGATTAATTGAAATAAAACCCAAAAAAGGCATTATCGTAATGCCTCTTTCCATTAATACGATCAATATGATTTTTGAAGTACGGCAATTATATGAGCCGTATATTCTTTTAAATTATGGTAATGCCCTCTCTGTGGAGCGGTTAAAAGATTTTTATAATATTTTCAGTTCCAGTAAAACGAATCATAACTGCTATAATAATAATGATTATTTTTACGAATTAGATACGGAATTTCACAACTTTGTTGTCGATGCGTGTCCAAACACTTATATCCATCAAAACTACAATATGATACAGACACAGGCAGAACGTTTCCGCTATATGACCGGGAATATTTCCGAAAAACGATTAGACGACACTTTTCAGGAACATCTTGACATTATCCGGGCCTGCCTGCGCAACGACTGGCAAGAAGCTGCTAAACAGATGTCAGCACATCTTGAGGAATCAAAAAAGGCAACCTTCCAGCTTATTTTTAGCAGTACTTCTGCGCAATCACTCACGGTATAGGCAACGTTCTGCATTTTTCATAACAACATTGCCTTTTTTATCTATCCATATCAGGTGTCGCATTCACATGATGTTTCGCCTCATGGGGTTTGGTCAAAAGGCACACACACTCTACATGCGGCGTCTCCGTCCTTGGAACACATAATGTCTACCTCGTCCTCGGTAAAAGAACAATTATTTTCTCCGTTATTCAACAAGTCTTCGTGAACGCTCATTCAAGCTCACCTCCTTGTTGAGTTATATCACAGGCAGGCGTTATACCGCCTGCTTGTGAAGATTCTTATATCTGTTTTTTGCGTCTGGAATGAACCTGTTGTCCATACCCTTTAACACAAAAGTCAGCTTATATGGGTCTACAGTGCCATCCTCTGCCACTTCTCCCACAATTACCTTCTGCACAATGCTTTCAAATACAACTCTGTCAAACTTATCAAGTACATCTGCACCTGCAAGCTTTGCCCGAAGCTCCCGCATACGGTTTTGAATGTTTTTCTGTGATAATACATTCTGCGATAATACATCCTTTTCATCATTGGCTTTTTTCAGCTTCCGATTCAATTCTTCGTACTTCTCATCGTATGCTTCTTTAGAAATTTTATCATCCAGCATCATATCAGTCAATTTGTTTCGCTTCTTTTCAAGAGAAGCAATGTCCTTTTCCACCTGCTTTAATCTGCCGGAGCTTTCATCCTTAGATATTGTCTCTTCCACAGAAGAAAGCACTGATTCCAGCACATCATCGAAATTATCTGCAAGCAGTCCGAACATCTCCAAAAAGGCATTTTCGATAATGCTCTCATCAATTGCCTTGCTGTTAGGACAGTTCTCAATGCCCTTATTGGTTGCCACCCTGCATTTCCATACCGGTTTCTTATGCTGTGTATCCTGATGGTGGGAACGTCTCGTCAGATTCGTACCACAGAAGCCGCATTCACACATACTGCTGAAAGCAAATTTCCGGGCATATTTTGTCCGGGTACCGGATTCCACATTTGAATTGGAACGGTAACGGTTTTTACAAATCTCCTGTGCCGCATTCCATATCTCCTCCGATACAATGGCTTCATGGTGATTCTTCGTGTAATACTGGTTTTCCTCTCCACGATTTTCCAACCTCCGCTTGGATATCGGGTCTACCGTATAGGTCTTTCCCATCAGCAAATCGCCCTTGTACTTCTCGTTCTTGATAATTCCTCTGACGCCACTGTCTGTCCACTTGACAATACCCTTTTTGTTTACCTTTCCAAGCTCGGTAAGTCTTTTGGCAATGGTATTTGCTCCGTATCCCTGAATATACAGATCAAATATCAGTCGAACCGTTTCTGCATCTGCCGGATTGACCGAAATGCTTTTATCCTCTGGATTGTAGTCATACCCGAGACAGCCGTTAAATCCCATCAGCTCCCCTCTTGCCATCTTGTATTGCACACCCATCTTCACATTCTGCGATAATGACTCCACTTCATTCTGTGCCAGTGCCGATAAGAGAGAAAGCTGCATCTCACTCTCCATTGTGGAAGTGTCGATGTTTTCCTTTTCAAAAATCACCGTCACCCCCTTCTGCTTAAGCATTCGTGTGTAAGTCAGTGTGTCCACAAGGTTTCTGGAGAATCTGGAAATTGATTTTGTGATAACCACATCAATCTGCCCATTCATGCAGTCCTCAATCATTCTTAAGAACTCATCCCTTTTATCGGTTTTCGTTCCCGTAATGCCTTCGTCTGCATAAATCCCTACCATTGCCCATTCCTTGTTTTTTGAAATTTTGTCCTGATAATACTGCTTCTGTGACTGAAAGCTCTGTAGCTGCTCCTCCCCGTCTGTACTGACTCGGACATAAGCCGCTACACGCTTCCGTTTTAAGGTCAAAGGTTTTCCCACTAACCTGCGGTCCCTTACAATCGGACCTTCTGTTGCCTTAATTACCTGTACCTCTGTATCTGCCATACTTTTTCTACCTCCTTGTGTCATTACTATACATCAAAAACAAAATGTTAACGAATGTACGAATCTATTTAAATTGCCATAAAAGAACAAATATTATATTCGCTCATAATACGGTTCTTAGCTCTTGCATATTCATCATCAGAAATAAATCCATTCCGGTGAATCCAACCAAGAACCGCAAGCTTCTTCGCTAATTCCAAATCCTTTGTCATACTCCTGCACCTCCCTTTCAAAGTTTCCCTGTTATCACCTTCTTTCTTACCCACTGCGTGGTTTTTCAAGTGATTGACTGTTCGCAATAGGACTTGTTTGGCTTCCATTCGTATCAGATGCTGTCAGCGTTCCGGCTGACCTTTAGCATATTGGCGATTTCCCTGCCACTGCCTGTGGGCTACTCCTGCTCGAGTTCCTTTCCCACCCTTGACGGAAGTGTCTTTCCCCGCTCCTCTCACCTTATGGCAAGTCTCCTCGCAGGGACTGTTGGCATCTGATACAGCTCATTTAGTTTTCAAGGTACATTACCATTTCCCAAAAGTTCTTGTAGAACATTTGTTTGTGGTGTGTTATACTTATTTTGTAGCCGCCTGCTCCGCTTTTCAGCTTCGCTTGGCTACGTTTTATGGGCTAAGTTTAGCAAGATTAGAAGGAAAACATCATTGACGGAGACTTGACTGAAAGTTGACAAATATTTTTAAAGAAACTTGAAACAAAGTTTTACAGATACAGACTGGAGTTGATTGTTTGAAACACAGACTTACTTTTGCCAACGTGATTGGCGTGTTATTAGAAAATAAAAAGAAAACATATCCGCAATACCAGATGATACGCACTCTTTTCTCTGCGTACCTTGATGATGAGCTGACAGGCTCTGAACTGATTGCGGAAGATAATACCATGTACAGCCGCTGGTGTAACGGTGCAAGACCGATACCGCTTGATATTATCCGTTGCTATGAAGATGATGATAACTGGGATGTCATGGAAGATGACTTTGAAGAAAAGATTATCCCGAATCTCATTAATGAAACACAGGCGCGAAGTCAAATGGAAGAACTGATAACAGACAGCATTTCCGTCATCGGAAAAGAGAAAGCAGACGATCTCTACTCCATTAAAGCAAACCATATTTTCTTTACTGCCGTTGTCCGCTATGCCATTTTAAATGACCATAACAACAGCAGCCTGTTCTCCCCTGACCTCTCAGATATTTTACTGGGTGCAAAATGTCCTTCTTGCACTTCTGAATTTGTGGGAAGGAAAACCGAACTGAAAGGAGCTGAAAAACAGATTTCTGAACATTCTCTTTTATTCGTGAACGGAATTGCAGGAATCGGTAAAAGTGAATTTGCTAAAGCCTTTGCGGAGAAATACAAAAAGAAATACACCAATATTATCTATATCCATTATTCCGGCAGTCTGAAAAAGAATATTGCAGGACTGGTTTTTGCGGATGATACTCTGGAAATGACAGAAGAAGAACTACTTGACCGCCATTACAAAACCCTTCAGAAGCTTCACCGCGACAGCCTGCTTATCATTGATAACTTCAATGTACTGCCAAAGGATGATAACTTTTTCCGGGAGCTGATTAAAAATGACTTTCAGATACTGATTACCACAAGATGTAAAATCACAAGGTTTGCTACTATTGAAATCAAGGAATTAGATAGTGAGAATGAACTGCAGGATTTATTCTGCCGCTACTGTCCCTCTGCCAAATCAGAGTCGGATACTGTAGCTGCTATTATCAAAGAAGTCAAGAATCATACTTTGACTGTCTGCATGGCTGCCCTTACTCTTGAAGCAGGCGGCATGGAGCCGGAAGAACTGTTGCAGGAGTTAAAGTCCTGCGGACTGAACATGGATAATAGTGAAGAAATCGAAATCTACAAGGACGAAGAATTTCAGGACGCCCGCATGATGGAACATCTGCGGAAGCTTTTACAGTTAAGCGGATTATCGGAAATGCAGACTAATATTTTACGCAATCTGTCTCTGCTTCCGCTTTCCGGCATCTTCAAAGCATATTTCAGGAAATGGCTGTGCCTTGATAATGCTAATGAAATCAATTACCTTATCCGCTACGGTTTTATCATGGAAGATGCGGAAAATAAAAAGATTGCACTCCATCCGTTAATTCAGGAGATTATGTTATTAGAAACCATGCCATCCATATCAAACTGTAAAACCATGCTTGACAGTCTGCATCTCATCTGTCTGGCACACGGACTGGATGTACGGAAACCACAGAGCATTATTAACAGCCTTATCAGTATCTGCGACCACATTATCAATGACATGCCGGAATATTACCTTCTCTTTTTACAGGATACCTTCCCATACTTTGACAAATATCTGGTAACTGATTATCTGCCGAAGCTTGTGGAACGCATGGAATATGTGATGAGTGAAATGGATACCGTTACAGTCTGTGACAAAGCACTGATTCTTGATTATAAAGCAGAACTTCTGCTTCCACACAAGGAATACGATAATGCCGTAAAGAAATTAAAGAAAGCTGTTGCACTCTTGGAAGAATATCACACAGGTGAAGTAACAGAACGCTCCGCTAATCTGCTTTCCAACCTTTACAACAACTTATCAAACACTTATCTGCTTATGGGAAAATCGGAGGATGCAGTAACTACTTTGAAAGCCGCATTTAAAATACGGCAAAAATATGACGATTACGGACTTCTGGAAACACACGACATCTTACAGCAGATGATGAACCTTTTAAACATGCTGATCCTTTCTAAGGATTTTGATGCAGCCGAAAGTTTGACTGCATTTTATGAAAATCTGGTACTGAAAAATCTTGGCAAAGACTGCATAGATTACGGTGTCTGTCTGCTTGCAAAAGGCATCATCTCCTATGCGCTTGGAAAGCCAGCAAATGCCGAGGTCTGTCTACTATCAGCAGAAGCTGTTTTCAATGAAATTTTGGAAGAAGATAACGGATATTCAAAAACCACCTGCCAGTACCTATATAATCTGTACCGCAGGTGGCAAAAGACGGAGTTGGCGGAAGGGTATAAGCAGAAACTGCTTATATCCTCTAAATAGTATTTTCGTGCAAATTCATATGGGTTGTCACTTCCTTGTCACCTCATCATCCATCTAAAGCACTGTAATGACTGTTTTTATAGGTTCTTACATAGGAAGTGACACCGTCAATGTCACCTCGTTGTCACTGCCTATGTCAACTTTCAAATTAATATCATCTGCACCAGTTTGTATCACAACTTGGGTAGTACAGAATCCATTTCTATTTTTTTAGCAGTTCACATCGGAATCTACTCGTACATTCGCTCCGTTCTGTAAATTTCTCCTACAACTTGAACACCGTCATATTTTAATACTCCAGTCCAATCACTGTATTTGCCTATACTCAAGTCATTTAAATGTATCTCTTTCGAGCCATTGACAAACCACACCAATTGCATTTTCATCTGTACCAAGAATTTATCCAATATATCCTTTCGAATAATGATTCCAGCCTTTTGTTTTGTCAATGCCGTATCAAAAAATGCAAGCTGTCCTTCCTGATCATAATAATATCCATCATACTCTAATTGACACAATTTCATTTTTTCAACAATCTCTGCACACGGAACACCATACGAAATAGCTTCTTCCTTCGAGGCATCATATTCCTCCTCCCAAAGTAAATATCCCGTTGCAGATAGAATTTTACCCACATTCTCCACTATGTCAATTTCCTTTGTATAAGTTTCTTCTCTCATAGGAATTACAATTCCCTTATCGCCATCTTGTTGCTCATTACTGTTTTCATAACTATCGGAAGTATATTTTTTTAGTAAATTCTCAAATTGGGAAAAATCCAGTACTTCACATTTTTCGGTAACTATCTCTTTTTCACCAGTTCTGACTTCAATATTTTTCCAAAATAGTTCTCTGAAATCTTTACTTCCTGGTGACCAAGGAAATTCACGACTATACAAAGTGTATGTCTCCGGAATCCATGTTATATTGCTATCAAGCATATTTATTTTTTTCTTAACATACTTATCCAAAAGTGCCAATTGTTCATCTGTAACAAAATATCCATATAACCAATTCCAATTTAGCAATTTGTCACTTGCTAAATTATCTCTATCTGTATCTGCATATTTAGTAAGAACCACCCATTGAACTTCATTTGTGTCTGTCAGAATTAAATCTTCTTTTTGTAATTCAAAAAATATTGACACTGAATCAATCCATTCATTTTCCTCAACCTTACCATGCGGAAATGTCCTTATGTTTTCTTCTCTCGAAGCTTTAAAGTGTTCTTCAACACATTGAAAAATCGGAGCATCTTGACACAACATAAAATGCTTATTTAACGTAGGATCGAAATCTCTGACATATGGATCCCATGCCCCCTCAAATACCTCTTCCTTTTTTTCAAAACAGTCTACTTTTGCACAATTGTCAGATACCCGTGCAAGAATATTATACATTGCAATCCATTGATATTTTTTTCCTATACGTTCCAACTTTGCCACATTGTGTCGGTTATAGTTGTACCTTCCTAAATTCCTATCATATTCCCCGAAAAGTTTTTCTTCATATCCACATTCATGCAATACAAAATAAACCGCATAGTTAAATATCTTTTTGCGTTCAACTTCAAAGGAAGATAATGCCGATTGGAACACATATCGGCCAAAATCACCATACATTCCCATACCTTCAAATTTCATTGAACTAATTATTGAGTATATTCCTCCTTCGAAATTTCCATTTAAATATCCCTGTTCTTCTATCTCTGGTATATCAGCAGAATGATATGGTGGAGTAATTTTATCGCTATCAAATTTAACTGGCTCACTTGGAAATTCATATACAAATCTTTCAATAATCAGCCTTGCATAATCTCTTAATAAAATATCTGGATACACCTTCTCGCAATCAAATACTTTGCCATATACATACCCTGCTAACGATTGGAATATTTCTTTATTTACCTGTTTCCGTTTTAAACAGGCTCCCAAAACAATACCATATAATCTTTGAATTATATATGGATCATTAACTCCTTGGAATCTTGTAAGCAAGTATTCACACAACGAAAAATCTTCTTTTAAAATTTCTATCATTGCTTTTGATGTAACATCTCTAAACCACCGATTTGAAGACGACAGACACCAACCAAATAATATAAGCAAAAGTTCCTTTTGTTTTATATCTGAAAATTTAAGTTGTTCACCCTTATCATACATATTAATTAGCTGAACAATTCTATTTTCAGAATCCTGCTCTAAGCCATTAATATATCTCGTCCATAAATAATCTCTCTTATTTAATGGATAATTCAACAAAACTTCATGCAACGCTTCTGCATTTAATGAATTAGTAATCTTAACACTGTTTGAGATAAACATTTCCCATACATTCTCAATTCCGGCAGAATATTTTGAAAACATTACTAATAAATCTTCAACAGTAATCGAAATATTCTTTCTCCATTGAAGTGAATCCACAAAGCTGTCAAACAAATCATTTCTATCATGTTCATTTTCTATTGCATCTATAATACCAATACACTCTTCTTGATATTTTTCTGCATACAAAGCACACGTATTAATAAATAAATCACGATTTCCGTATTTACCTATTTCTCCATCTTTAATAGATAATACATCGTTTATCAAATATTCAATAACCGCATCCTTTGTTTTACATATAGACATAATCTCCTTTGAGCAAAAATAATCATTCATTTGATCATAGGAAAAGTATATTCTCTCTTCTTCAGAATATACATAGCTATGTAAAACATTTTCTCTAATCATTTGTGTAACAAAAGGGCGAGCATTTAAGCCCAAATCATTCCATACCGATAATTGATTAAGTTCTTGCTTGGTAAATACTCTTTTTCCCGTAGTTAATATATATTCTGCAATCCCACTAACAACTGGCGTAACCAAATCCTCTGCTGAATCATACCCTGCCGCTCTTATATTTGTTAATAACACTCGATGAATATTTCTGTTAGCATATTGCAAAATTCTATCATACAATGTTGGCAAATTCACTTCATCACCCTGATATGTTTTACAATATAGTGTCAAAAATAATGGATTTGTAATTCCTGTCGTAAATAAATGTAATGGTGTAAAAGGAATCCCGTAATGATCCATAAATTTTTGTGCCGCTTCAATAGAATTTTCATCAAATCCTCTATGCCGGATATGGCATACTTCATATTTATCCATTTTTAAATCTGCAAATAATTGTTTTTTATATTCTTCTCTGAAGGACACTGCAAGACGCACATGTTCCATTTCCTGTATTTTATTAAAAATTGACGGTATTCCATTTTTCCATAATGTTAAATTCCATGTTTCATTCAATGCATCTACAAAAACAGGAACAATACAATTGTTTACGGATCCCCAAACTTCCAAAATATCTATTAGTTCTTCAAACGAGTAGTTTATGCGAAGGTTGGACGCAATTTGTTCCTGTATAGGACAGTCATCGAGATAGTCACCCCCAAGCATAAGCAACGCATATTGCTTTTTCGTTAATAATTCTAACACTTCATTTGCAAATGTATGCGATTTCCCTACTCCTGCTTTTCCCTCCACAAAAAGGAACTTTCCTTGTAAAACTGCCTTTTCAATTTCTTGAATTTGCAGTCCTGATGCAAGTTCTATCAGCGTATACAATTTATCAATCTTATCTTCTATTCGATTCAATTCTTCAGATGAATCGTGACTATTCTTCTCCCGTAACTTCGTCAATAACCTCTCTCTCTGTTCCTTACACTCTGACATTTGTTTCTCAAAATCATCAATATCTTCTTTGACAGCCTCTTTTATCCTATTATCCCACTGCAAAACATTCAAAATTGTGTCAGTTCCAATAACTTCTAACTGATTAATTGCTTCTCGGATTTTGTCTTTATATTCAGCATAAGCATCATACTTCCATCCTAACTCATCTACTTTTTTTAACAACATACTTTTCTTTTCATTAAAATATTGCAATGCTCTATCGTCATGTACAAACAATGAAAGATATAAGGATGCTCTCGTATCTATATTGAATTCGTCATTGTATCTTTCACCTAATTTGCTCAATACTTCCTGCGTATGATTCTCAAGCCATTTTATATTCAAAAAATTTTGGTCAAAATAATATAATCCAAGATATGAATATTTACGTACCATATCCAAAATCGTAACATCCGTAATCGGTTCTAAAGTTATGCCCGCCTCCTCAAGTTTCTTTACAATATTTATGTAACTGTCACAGTTGGTCGTAAGTGCCTTATTGCAAAACAAATATACATGTTCCACTTTTCCCTTGTAATACTTAACTATATTTTCAACAGAATCCATAATCTGACTGTAATCTGTATTTTTTTCAAAGAATTTAGCTTGATAACCTATCCATCTCTCGTTCTTTTCATCATAAATAGGTTCCGCTTCAAGTCCCGGATTGTTGGGATTACAATGTAAATGACGTTGTTTCTTATTTTCTGTAAGAAATTCATTTACAAATAACTGACGACATAAATCTTCAAACTTAAACTGTATTCCTCGTATGTCAATATTGCATGTTAAAAATTGTTCCCATGATATTATTGCCGCCATCATTTGTCCTCCCGTAATTATATTAATCCTTTTTAGGTATTACGATTGCGAACGCAATGCGTTCGCAATCATAACTATCTATCCTCTTTTATATCAACTTTCCAAGACCCACTTTTATTACTTCCCACACGACTAACAATTCCAACTTCCTTCAGTTTCTTTACCTGTTTTTCAACAGTTCTTCTTGTAACACCAAGCGTGTTCGCAATACTATCTAAAGTGTTTTCCGGTTTCTCAAGCATCAAGCATAAAATATTTGCCGCTGTTTCACCATAATTC
>UMDB01018632.1_pt1 | contig 15334 bp, 15 predicted proteins | sample 1964361 | NCBI WGS metagenome assembly UMDB01 (sample SAMEA4835981, study PRJEB28245) | human gut metagenome | biome: gut microbiome; material: fecal sample | place: Denmark | collected 2008 | reverse complement strand
TTGTGGTAATATATAATCAGAAAGAAAAAGAAAGGACACGCAACAAGGCGTGAGGGTGAATGTGTTATGTATAGAGATATTGACAAGGAATACAGATTATTAGAAGCTAGAAGAAATTTAAGAAAAAACATTTTTGTTAGTGAAAGTGTGAAAACACTTCATGGAATTGATAAGTTAGAAAATCTTAAAGGTCGTTTCAGTTCGTATACATATGCGGAAAGGCTGCTTAATTATATTTGTGAAAATAAAACTTGTCTTGGTTATCTTGAAATTGAACGCATGTTTTATCTTATGGTTGCTTATAGTTATGCTGATATTAGAAGAGATGAATTAATATCACGTGTAAGATGTCTTTATTGGATGGGTGTTTGCGATATAGCTGGTGACGCTGGAGAAAAAATTGAAAAGGATATGACGGCTTTTAGAGATATTTTCAGTGTTAGTTATGACGATGTCGGACAGCATGATATTTATGATTGGTTTGATAATCTTTGTCACTTGTTGATTATTGTGAGAAAAATGTGTGATTGTATTGTGAATGAATATGAGGGGGTGTAATTATGAGCGGTACAGGATGGGTTGGAATGGTTATTGTTTACATCATATGCTTTATCATTACGGTATGGAATTCAAATAAGAGGCTTTAAGCCTCTTATTTTTTATAAATTGTTTACAATTAGTTCATAGTTTATTCATTGATTTTTTGGAGTGTGTGTGGTATACTAATATTACATTAAAGAACGGGTGGTGTAATATATGAGTAAGGCAAATACAACAAAGAAAAAGAAGATGACACAATGGGAAAAGAACTTGAAAGCAGTTGAGAGGGCAAGAAATAACGCGTTAAAAAGAATTGAGGAGTTGGAAAAAAGGGGTTATAAAGTCAGTAAGAATGTAAAAAAAGCTGTTGAAAAGGATGTTAAAAACAAGCGTTGGACAAGTGCAGAAGTTGAAAAGTATCGAAAAGTAACGGCGAATGTAAGCAGAATAAAATCATATGCTGAGAAAAAAACAGTGTATAAGGCTGCTGCTGGTGTTGAAAGGGTGTTTATCAAAAAAGCAAGCGAAAAAACAAATATTAAGCAGGCAAGACAGTTTACAAACGATTTACAGAAAAACGCAATGAACCTTAATAGAGGTTCAGCTAAATTGATATCAATGTTATTTGGTCAGTTCGGTTCTGCTTTAGGTATTAAATCCGATTTTGCTTTATTATCACGTAAATTTACAGATATTGCAAATGTTGGTAAAATCTTGAAAGGTGCTAAAACTTCAGAACTTACAAAAATCGTTTCAACTATCATGGGCAGTGAATACGGTGACGCTTTTGTAAAAGCTATTTATGCAACGCCTTTTTTGAAAGAGTCTAAGGACAAAATAAAAGCGGAGCAGTTGAAAGCAGCAAAAGAAACATTCGGTGAAAATTTCGCTGTTGGTGATGATACTATTGATATTATGTATGACTTTTTTGATTCTGACACATGGCAGAAGTATAGGAATGCTAAAAATTCTTACTATAATGAAGAAGAATTGAGAGGATTTGTTGAGTCTGTTGATAAAGAAGGAATAACAGGTGACGATTTGAAAAGAATTCTTGTTTTGATTGAGGGCGGTTCTTCTTTAAGAAAGGCTGTTGAGATAGTTAAAGGTAAGTAAAAAAAAATGCGCTGCCGATTTACGACAACGCGAAATTTAAGAAAGGATTAAAAACATTATGAGCAATTTTATTCATTGGAGTTATGAGAAATTAAGAGAAATCACTTTTGATTTTAAAAGCATTACAAAAGGAAAAACACACATTAAAGAATTACAAAACTTGATAACATTTGATATTGAAACATCAAATGGTTTCAGACAGAAAGACGGACAGATTATCGGTTTTTCTCATGAACTCTATTCAAAAAATCACTCGCTGTTCGACGGCGAAGACGTCGAACAGGTTTCTCTCATGTATGTTTGGCAGTGCGCGATTGAGCGCGCTGCTGATAATAATTCAGAAATTGTTGTTTTCATGGGTAGAACTTGGGGTGAGTTTGAGGAGTTTATGACAGAATTGACAGATGATGTTACATTGGCTTCAAATGGTGTTGACCCTAATATGGACGTAATCGCAAGGAGTTTATTATTAGACTCTTATAAGAAAGGAAAGAAAGTTGTTGGGACCGCACCTGAATTTCATATTTATATTCACAATTTGGGTTTTGAGTTCCAGCATTTACAGAATGTTTTTCATAAGGAGTTTACACGTTGGACGAAAAGATGTTCTGTTTTTGCTAGAAAACAGAGGTGCCCTATGAGAGCTGATTTCAATTATAACAGAACTCACGTGATTTTAAACGATACATTGTGTTTGACGCAGCGGAGCCTTGCAAGTTGGACGGAAGATTTAAAGGTGTCAAAATTATCAGAACCAAAGGATTATTATTTACCAGTAAGAACGCCGGAAACACGTTTGACAGATGAAGAAATTAATTATTCGGTGAATGACGTCGTTTCAATGGTTTATGGTTTGCGTGAGTATCGTGACAAATATAAACGCCTTGGTAATATTCCAATGACGCAGACGGGGGAATTAAGGAGAGTATTGGAAGAAAAGGTTGGTACTGATTTGAATTGGGTTGACATGTGCAAAAAGGTGGCAGAGTCAGTTGATTATAATTTTTACTTAAAATTATATAAAGCGTATATGGGCGGTTGGACTCATGCGAACGTTCTTCACACAAATCAGTTGAGAAAGAATGTTAGTTGTTTTGATTTTCGTTCTTCATATCCCGCAGTTATGACTCAGTGCAAATTCCCGATTTCAACATGGAGAGAAATTTCAGAATATGAAAAAGATATGATTGATTTGCAGGGGTTGGGAGCAAATAAGAAACAAATATATTTCGGTGAATTCAGGTTTACGAATGTTGTTTCAAAAACATTCAATACATTTTATTCATACTCTAAGGCATACGACTTTGAAACAGCGACAGATGAGAACGGCAAAGAGTTTGAAATAGTAACGCTTGATAACGGGAAGATTTACAACGCCGCAGGGTTTACAGCAACAATGACTGATTTAGATTTGGATATTTTCTTAAAAGCGTATGATTGTAATATTGAGGTGCTGCACTGTTGGGCGGCTGATTGTGATTATTTACCAGCGAATTATATTAATGTTATTTTGGATTATTACGGATGGAAAACGTCGTTGAAAGATGTTGAAGGAAAAGAGGACTTATACGCATTTTCAAAAAAGTTCAACAACGGAATTTACGGTGTGCAGGTTCAGAAGTTAATCAATGAAGAGGTTCTCTATAGTGCCGATGGATGGGTAAAAGAGGATGATGAATATTTTAATCAGAAATCTTTTCATGATACGATTAAAAGCATGTTGAAGAAAAATTGTTATACAATGTATCAGATTGGCGTATGGGTTTCAGCGTGGGCGCGTTGGAGATTGTGGCAGAATATTTTAAAATTCGATGAAAAGGTTGTTTATTGTGATACAGATTCAATTAAAGGTGTTTTCACTGATGAAGAGGTTGAAGAGTTTTTGAAATTCAATGATTACGTTGAAAGTTGTATTGTTGAAGTGTGCAAGGCTCGAAACATCGACATCAACAAGTTTAAACCAAAAACACCAAAGGGAGTTTGTAAGGAGCTTGGCTATTTTGATATTGAGGACAAATGTTTGGAATTTAAAGCGCTTCACGCAAAGTGTTATTGTGACAAGATTGAAAAAGACGGAAAAGAAAAAATTGTTTGCACGGTTGCGGGTATAAGTAAGAAAGCTTGTTTGAATGTTGTGAAATCTGTTGAAATGTTTGAAGATGGTTTAACATGGAAAACAAATGAAAGCGAAAAAACCATAACTTATTATAACGACAACCAGACGCCGGGAACGTGGGTTGACCGCAACGGGGATTGGTTTTATTCATCTGATAAATACGGTATATGTTTAATGCCTGCAACATTCAAAATTTCAAATACTGAGGATTATAAAACATTATTCAACGATATTCAGTCGGCATGTGACGGTGAAGAAATGTCAATAATGTATGATAGAGCAGATGTGTTGAGTGACTTTTAACAAATAAAAAGAGGGGTGAAACCCTCTTTTTATATTACATTCTCCACCATAATTTTTTTAACTGCTATATCTGAGAATCTCACACGACCGCGGAAGAAGTTTTCACGAAGTTTTGTGAATAACGGTATGCGACTGAATAACGTCATGTTTTCACGTCCGTCAGGGTTCATGTTGTAAAAGTTCGGATGTGTTAAATCAACAACCCTGTTTATATAATAATACCCATTGTCATATAATCTTATAGCTAATTGTGTGTCATTGTATGATAATGTGCATAAATAATAATTCTTGCCCCAATCTGGTTCAGGTTTACATACACAAGAGAAATCAGAATTCAACCAACTATTGTCAATATTACTTTGCATTTGTTTATTCTTAGAAAACGCCCTGTTAAATGCTGATTGTTTCTGTCGTTCTGCAACTGACAAATTAACGAAACGCTCCAACACAAAACCATCTCCACGATAAAAGCGGGTGTTGTCCTGAATCTTTGTTGTTATTCCCAATTCTTCGAAATACGGGTTGTTAATATCGAGTGAGTTTGACGCCATGAAGACAGGTACGAACCTCACACCATTTGGACCACCACGGGCAATTGATGTGTGTATATTCACGAATTTATTCATCTCATTTGGTACATAATTATCACATTGAAACTCATCAAAAAAAATTGCGTCAACGTCGTAAAAGTTAGATGAAATTTTTTTAATATCATCAGATGAATTTATAGGCAAAACATAGCCGCATATCTCTTTAAATGGTTCTTCTTCGTCTTTATCGTTTACAATCTTTGAGCAAAGCTGTATGACGCTATAAACGCCCTTCTGCATAACAGTTTCTTCTATTGAATATTGATTGTAATTGTCGTTTAAGATAATTGAAAAGATACCAGAAGCAACAGAACCCAAATCACCCTTTTTTCTGCATAACAGGGCAAATTTTCTCATATTCTTCAAATAAGGTAATTCTATTTTGTGAAAATACAAATCCAAAATTACTTTACCAAATCCGTATGTTTTTCCTGCTCCACGGTTAGAGCATGACAAGAAGATTTCAGGTGTGTTTTTGTATCTATCTTTTTTATTTAGAAGCGGCAGGGGTGAGTAGAACTCAACCCCTGCGTCAATGAAACTATCAGTCATATATTAGTCCCCCTTTTTGAATTTACAACCACGGTCAAACATGCCTTCAATATATTCACACGCTGGTTTTAAATTGCCGATAACCTGCATTCCTGAGGTTTTTACATATGTATAACCATCCTGAAAATGCGGCTGTGTGTCTGTTGCTTTAATATAATGACATACACGAGGTACTCCCACACGGTTTGAAGTATAGCCGTAATTGCTGAAAAATTTATCATATTCTGCAAGAATTGCGGGCTTTATCTGTCTTTTACATACAACAGGGGCGCCAACATTTCCTGCAACGCCTGCGTAAAGTTCAAGTGTTCCTGTATTTCCTGCAACATAACGGGAACCACCAAGAACCCTTTTTGCCTGCCCGTAAACATTAGAAACAAAATCACCTTTTTTAACTGAGCCTGCTTCATTAAGTAAATCAAGCTGTGTTTGATTTTGTGCAAATTTGTTTATATAATCGGTTCCGCCTGAATTATAATCAATACTATTTTTCACTTGCGTCAACATGTCGCGTAAGAAATAAACAGCTGATAAAACAGGTCCTTGTTCCTGAATTGCTCCAACATCATTTCGCAAAATGTTATTACCCAACGCTGCGGAACTGGTGATTTCATTCGCGTATATTTCGTTATCAGATGTTGTTAATGCTGATTGATACTGTGAGCCGAGGAATGAAGAATAATCATCAATATTGTAAGAAATATGCGGTATATTCTTGTATTCAATACGTTCATCAACGTTTAATTGACTCATAAGACCATCACCCGGTGCATATTTATAATATGCTGGAAGAATAGCCAACATAGGTATGTTTTCCAATGAAGCCACAACATCAAATTCAACTTCACTTTGTGCATTTTCACCAGTTGCATTTAAAACAAAATTTTCATATTGGTATTCCTTCACCTCATTTGCTAAATGCAATTCAATAAACTGATATGGTGAGCGGTAAAGTTTTTTATTAACATACTTTGAAAAAGCGGGTGTTTTAACTTTAAAATTAGCGTAATCAGGTGTTGGACTATTTGCAGTCACAAAACTATGGATATACCCCCTTGGAATTGCATATAATGCAATAATGTTATGTGAAGCATTATTAATAGTTAATGTTTTAACAACATTTGCTAAACCAATTTGACCTGAATTGTCAGTTTTACTCATCTGGAAAAAAGCGATATAATTCGGGTTCGGATATTTCATATACTGAATAGCCGCGGGTGCTGGTGATTCTCCTTTGTTTCCAACATGAATTAAATTATCTTTTGGACTGTAAAAACCTGATGTGTTTTCTGTTAATAATTCATCCAATGTTGTATCATCCGTTTCATACGGTGAAAGCTGCATAACTGCGTATAAGTCACCAACATCTATTGAATACATTGTGTCATCATCTGCGGTTCCAACAATAGGAAAATTCAACATATTCTTATCAACTGCCAACCCCTCTTCTGTTTCCATTTCGTATATTCCGGTTTTCCACGGGTTCTTTTCCAACGCCTGAAAATCATCTTCACTCAAATGCTCTCTTTCTATTTTTGCGTCCTTATATTCCACATTAAACATATATGTTTGGAACCAATCGATTTCATACATTATATCAGATGTTACATTGTTTACATACTCCCAATTCGTAACGCGTGCATAAAATGTTACATTTTCAAAAGAAGCATTTGTAAACGATATAAAGTTGCACTGTGAAACTGTTGATGTTGGAAATTCAATACGACATTTCCCCGTTTTCTTAATATAGGTGCATGTAACGTTTGACGCTTTTAATTTGCTGTTAAAATAAGCGTTTTGACCTGCTTTTGATTTAAAAACCATTTCTAAACCGTCAGTAATTTCTATACCACTATAAAGTTTTATTTGTGAATTAGGTGTAATTACACTCATTTTTAAAATCTCCTTTCAATTTAAAATAACGATAGAGAATTATATCTCTATCGTTATTATACTACATTTTTATATATTAGTCAACGTATTTCGCAGAAACGAAAACATGTTTGTTTTTATAACATATATAATACCATGTTTCCCCGTTTCTATCCTGAATTGAGTCACATACGTCAACTACATCTCCATCATATAGTTTTAAACTACATTTCCCGTAATTTGTGCCCGCCCATTTACGGGTATTTAACACATCAGCTTTAACCACGCCAGAAAACTGTTTTGAACGGTTCGGTGTTCCTGTTCCGCTAACTGTAAAGCGTGTTTTGTTGCTTGCTGTTAATTTTCCATGACTTGCGCTTGTGTTTACACTTGCGGTTTCAACATATCTTAAAACGTGATTCCATGGATAATTGCGATAAGAACGAATACGGATTTCGCGCCCTGTCTGGTCGCCCGGCTTTCCGCCTGTTGCTGTTCCTTTTTCGTTTATGCTTGCTTCAACTTCTTTTCCATTTCCGCAATACATAGCCACATGGTGACCAGTTCTTAAAAGAACGTCACCACGCTTTAAACCAGAACCAGTGCGAAGATTTACAGATGAGGTCACATCTTTAAATCCTGCTTTTTTGAAAACATTAAGAATATTTCCTGTATAGCTTGCACCCATGCTCTTCACCTTTACGCCTGCACGCTCCCACGCTGTAATGACTAACGCGCTGCAATCATAATCACCATCCGCGCCCCAACGATGAGTCTGACAATATCCGTGAGAATTGTCTCTTGCTGTGTCTTCCATAAACTGAATAGCACTTTCAATTTTACTCATTTTTACCATCTCCTTTTGTTTTAATATCATGTGCCATGAAGTCTTTAAGAACTCCGACTGTATCAACGAGGCTCTGTAAAGTCTGCTGCAACTGTCCCATAAATTTGAAATCCCTGTACATAAAGTAACCGATAACAACGATTGAAACAGATGAATTTAAAACCATGTTTACGATATCATTCATTTCCATATTCTCACCACCTTTCATTAATTAATAAATGCGTCATCATAAAAAACACGTCCCGGCTGTGGAATTGAATCGGGTCTTACTGTGCAACGCGGCCCGATTACTTCGATAAAAATATTATAAGTATTAAACTTTTCATACCATTTTTTCCACAACGCATGAGAAATATAATATTGCGGTTTTTGTGGTAGATAACCCAAATTGTAATGCTGTGGATATCTTAAATATCCATTTGTTGTTTCATACATATCTTGACCTGAATACCCTGTAACCATGAAAACATCATTAACACCAAGCGCTTTTTTAATAACGCTATTTGTACCATCCGCCAACCATTCGGGTCTAAATTCATAATAATATTCATAATATGCATCAGAAATTTCAAAACTATTTATGTTACAGAATGGTAAAAAATCCGGCTGACCATTTTCGAGATAATTACATGATAATGTAAATGTTGTATAAGTGTTATAAGGGTGTGTTGGTCCTAATTCATACGGGACAAGATATGTTCTACATCTGTAAAATTCATTATCAACACTACCATCAAAATATAATTGTAAAGGCAAACCAATATTCTGTGTTACTCTAAAACCTTCGCTTGTCCAATTTTTATCTAATGTAGATTTCATAACACCATTATCAAAATACACATGTAAAACTTGTTTAGCAATATCTGTCATTGTATCTTCATCAACACCACCTGAGCTATAATCTAAACGCGGGTTGCTGAAGTGGTGAAAATAACAAACACCATCGAATGAAGCAACAGGAGTTGTTACAACATTACCTGAGTGTTGTTTAATCAGTTCTATTATGTGTTTTTCTGTCCACTCTCTCATTATTCTTTTCACCAGACTTTCTAACATTACCATATTTCTTTATAAGTTCTATAATATGTTTTTCTGTAAAAACTCTCATTAATATCACCACCTTTAAAAAAGGAAGATTCCAGAACCCCGACCGTGTCTCAGTCAAAACCTCAGCCGGTGCTATATTTCAAGCCGAACCCCCGACTAAGTAAGCCCTGCAAATCTTCCTATAATTATATTACCACCTTAATGGTATTTTGTCAAGCGTTTTGTTCAAGGTTTTTTAATCGATTGTTTAAATCAATTATTTCTTCCTGCTGTTTCTTAATTAAATCAAGAAGAAACAATAACTGCTTTTCGTATGTGAAAGCATTTGAAAACGTTGACGGAATAACAAGCTGCGAAAAATAACAATTCTCTTTCTTCATAATAATCACACTCCTTTATGAAATCGGTATTAAGTTATAAAAAGCAAATACAATATATAAATGGTTGTTAATATCCATAATGATTGGACCAGCGTCAACCGATAGTATAACCCCTGTATTTTTTGTTATTACAGGAACCTGAGCGTAAGCACCCCCAATATAGTTTAGCTGTACATAACAAGCCAAATTCTCATGTGAAAAAGTATTATCAGCCTTCGGAAGATTAATCAAAACTTTTTCAACATTTCCAGCAATAACTGAAATTGAACTAATTGTAATATCCGTACGTCTTGCAATACCTGCTGGACTTAATTCATAAGTGACGGTTCTGTTATTTTTAATATTCAGTGATAAAGATGAAGTTAATGTTTTTACAACAAAATCACTTTCACCAGTTCCACCGCCACCGCCACCGCCTGCGCTTGCGTCGATTGCCTTTTTAATTCCGTCACTTGTGACCGGATTGTTAGAACCTGCTGTTGGTGTTGCGTCAAATGTCAAAACATTCTGTTTTCCAGTCTGAAGAGCTTCAATTGCTGTTGTATGTCCTGCCGTTGTTTCCTGTAAAGCTGTTATGTCAGTTTCCTGATTCGCCACACTTTCTTTTACAGAATCAACGGCTGTTTTATTGTCAGAAATCTTCTTGTTCTGTTCTGTCTGCTCCTGTTTGATTGCGTCCAACTGCTCCTGTACGTTTCCAACGTCAACGTTATCAAGAGCTTTTTTAATTCCGTCACTTGTAACCGGATTTTGTGAGCCTGCTGTTGGTGTTGCGTCAAATGTCAAAACATTCTGCTTTCCTGATAAATCCTGTTTAACAGTGTCAATCTCTCTCTTGTTGCTTGAAATCTTTGTGTTCTGTTCTGTTTGTTCTGCCTTTATTGTGTCCAACTGTTCCTGTACGTTTCCAACGTCGATATTATCCAACGCTCTTTTAATTCCGTCAGATGTAACCGGATTGTTAGAACCCGCTGTCGGTGTTGCGTCAAATGTTAATTTATTCTGTTTATTATTCAACGTATTTTTCACATTAGTCATTTCACCTGTCAAAGTTTCAATGTCTGTTGTGTTATTATTTACATTTCCCGTCAAAGTTGTCACATTCTGAGTGATTGTCTGAATGCTAGTTTTTACACCGTTGATTTCAGTTTGCATTGCGTCAAGTTTTCGCTGTACTTCGTCAGGGTTAAGGTTGTTGACGTCGTTCTTAAGTTTTGTAACTTCACTCTGTAAAGCAACCAACTTTCTGTTGATGTTGTCAATTTCTCCCTGATAATCCCCGCCCGGTTCGATGTTGTCAATCAGTTTTTTCAAATATAAAATCTGCAATTCATAAGTGAAACACTCTTCAAAAGTTGAAGGGATTACTAATTGCAAATCTTCAACCATGTCTTTAAAATCTTCATACATATTTACACACTCCTTTCAAATTACAATAAACCAAAAAACAAATCATCAAATTCACGCCACAAGCTTTTAAGGTATGGTGTCGCTTTCATTAACATTTCATAATTGAAATCATAGTGTTCATCCATCTCTATTGTTTTGCTTGTTGAATCGTTTGTTGTTGTGTTTGTGTTTGTGTTTGTGCTCTCATTGTGTGACGTATCTGAGCCGTTAGACTCTGAAACATTTTTTGAATTACTTGTTGCTGTTGTTGCGTTTTTGCTTTCACTCGTGTTTGAATTCGTTGTGTCTGTTGTGCTGGATGTTGTCCCCGTCGTTGAATCTGTCAAGTCCTTTGTGACAGTATCGGTTCCCGTACTTTCACCTGAAGTGATATCAGAACCTGAATCAGTAACAGTGTTTGTTCCTGCCAGATTTCGCGTTTCTGTTTTCGTTGAATTATCATCATGAGTGTTTGTTTCTGAGTAGTTTTCATAGCTTGTTTTTTCACTTCCTGTTGTTGAATCTTTTCTATTTGTAAAAGTAAGATTGTTTGTTTCAGAAAGTGTTTTGCTGTCTGAATTACTTTCAGCTGCAACTAAACTCTCAGTGTTTACGGTGGCGAATAAATGAGGTGTCTCAGTCTCTTTCTGGAATGTGAAGTTGGTTAAATAATTTCCATCCTTAACGGCAGATAAACCGTTTTGAGGTGTGTCAGAATACGACACCTCTCTTTCTATAACATTGTTTCCCTCTTTTTCACTTCGTGTTTCAAGAAGTGCCGGGGATTTTGTACCGCTGCCGTTCTCCGTTGCGTCCTTGCTGTTGCTTTCGCTTCCTGATTTTGTCAAATCGCTTGTCGTTGCTTTGTTTATAGCTCCAGAAATACCCTTTGTGTCAGTAACGTCACCATCATTGGAATTTGTCACCGTTCCAGTATCAGTTGTATTTGTCAACGTTGATTTTCCATAAGTCGTTGTGTTTGTGTCGTTTGCTGTTTTTGAGGTTGTTTCTGTTCCACCCTGAGTCGTTGAACTTTCGTTAGAACCTGTTGTTGTGTTCTTGCCTGTTGAAGAATCTTTAACGGTTCCTGTTCCGGTTGTTTCGTCACTCTGCGTTCCTGTCGTTGTATTAGTTGCCGTTGTTGATGTTGTACCGTCAGCGCTTGTTGTTCCTGATGAATCTGTTTTAGATTTACCCGCTGCGGTTGTGTCAATCGTTCTCTTGTTTACTGAGTAATTAGCAAAAACCTGCTTGTCAAGGTTTTCAAAAGTCCAGTTTATTTTTTCAGCAAGGTCAAAAATTCGATGAGCCAAAGCCATACGCCAACCCGTAAAAGTTTCAAAACCGATTTCATCATATAAAAATTCCTGAGTAAATGACAAAACGAATCTGTCTCGGTATTCCTCAGAAATAACATTTAATTCAGAACCAAAAAGAGTTGATTTTGAAACGTCTGTTAAGTTCTGAAAATCTGTTAAATCCTTGTTGTTAGAATTCTCCAACAATTTGTCAAGAATTGAAATTGTAAATTTAGCCATTGTTTTCACCGTCCTTATTAGAATTTTTTGACTCGTTTTCATCAGCGCCTGAATTCTGCAACATCATCATAGAATAGTCACCATAAAGTTCAGTGTTTACATTTGATGAAAGATTTACAGATAAATCAAGACCCCAACGCTCGTTCGCTTTATTACAAAAATCAACACGATTCAACAATCTTGAATTCAATGATATTAAATCTTCCTGACGGTTTATTGTGATTTCGTCAGATATTAAACGTTCCTTTTTAGTAGTCTCTGCAGATATTCCAAGCATTGAAAGAGCTTCCGCCCAAATTGTTTTAAGACATTGTAACATCTCATTACCTCTGAACTCAACGCCAGTTTGAAAAGCTGTTATACTGTCTTTGATATCTTCGCCATCTTTTACAGTAACTACAGGTTGAAACCCCTGCACACGCAATATAAAATTCTCTTTTGTCAACTGAGAATTTCTATTTGTTGCTATAATGTACGGTGTCACCTGCTGCTGTAAATTGCTTCTGAATGTGTTGTGACATTCCCACAATAGACGAGCGTATAAGTCAATTTTATTCATTAATGTTGTTTTTGTCATGTTGTCAAATAAAATCAACCAATCATCCGTTTCAATGTTTCGTGCATTATAACCAATTCCTACAATATCCGTTGGATATCCGTATATATCAAAATTTCCAGTCTGCAGAAAATCAACAGAAACTAAATCATCCAACCCACGCGGTTTTAACATTGCTGCTTTTCCAGACATTAACAAGGTACGTTCGAAAAACAACCTGTCACATGTTTTAGGCAGCCCCTGCCATTCAAACTGAGATAAAGCAATATTAATTAAACGTTCCTTGTAATATTGATATATTTCAAAATTTTCAATAACTAAGTTTTTGTCTTGTCTTCGCATTTTATCACCCCTTATTAAAAAAGGGCGGTGTATTTTACACCACCCTCAAAATTTTTATCACTGTTTGTTAAAAGTGATTGTTTCGCCAACATTAGCAGCGCTTGTTGTTGGTGTACTTGCTTTGTAAGTAGCACCTCCCATTTCAAGCTCAAGTGTAACGCTTGCTGCACTGGCTGGCATGATAACAGCACCGTATTCGTGAATTGCGATTGCTGCTCTTGTGGCTTCTTCTGTCTGCACGAATCGAACGTTTGTACTATGAAGCGTTGCGTCATCGTCCTGAACTGCCAATGTAAAGATTGTTGCAACGTCTGAAACTGATTTATCTGTAATCTTTACAGTCAAGTTTTCAGGAAGTGTTACAACTGCGTCAGATGTTACAAATGCGATTGCATTTGCGAACGGTGAATAACTAATTGTCTTCTGCACTCTATAGAAGTAATTCCAGTAATCACCAGCAGCAACGAAAGTTTCAGTCATCTTCATTGCGTTATCATAGCACTGGAAGAACCACTCATCAACAAGTACTCCGCGAACTTTCTTCATAGCATTCAATTCTTCCGTCGTTACTTCGTCAATCATATCAGACTCAGCGCGAATTGCGTCAAATCTATCATTGTCGAATTCATCCCAATTATCGATTAAAACGACTTTTGAAGTATAATCAGCTTCTGACATGTTAAAAGCAGAAGCAAGAACCTTTACAGAATAACGAGCTGCAAAATTAGCATCAAGGAAAAGATACTGTTTATCTTTGTCCGTGTTTGTCAGAACATTAGCGGCGTTATACTCACGGCGTGGAATTGTCAACTTGTTTGAAGTTGCACGGAAAGCAATAGCGAACTCTTCGATATCGTCCGAGTTTGGAACAGTCTGAGAAACAACCTTACCATGTGAGATTGTTTTAATCAGCAAATACTTATAAAGCAAGTATGAATCATATTCAGCTGCCTTATAAATAGAATCAACAATTCGTGCGATTAAATCTGTCACACCGTCAGCAGAGAGAAAAGCCTTTCTCAAATCTGTATCCGTAACAGTTATAGGATACTGTACATTCCATGACATAGTGTGAAGAGCAGAACGAACATCAGGCATGGTTCTTTTCAGTTCTCTCTTTTCTGCCTTGTCATAGTCGAAAACCCTGACATTAGCAATCTGAACAAAAATCTCTTCAACTGTTTCTCCATACTCCAAAAGACCTTTTCCAAATCTCTTATTCATAGGGTCGTTGAATGTAACTGACTTAATTCTAACAGCTGCGATTCTGTTAATCAAAGATGAAATACACTGGTTAGCAAGTGCTGGATAACCAAAAAGTACCTCTCCAACCTTTGGAATTTCTGAACTCTTTGAAATCTCAGGTACTAAGTCCTGATATTCCTGACTCGCGTTTTTTCGGATGACATTCAAAATATCAACCGTTGACGCATTCAAATTCTGAACACTAATACGTCTTTTCATATTTATTCACCCTCACTTTCCTCAGAAAACAAATCATCATAATTCATTTTCTCTTCATCTTCTTCAATATCGTCAGAACCATCATCAGCGTTTCCGTCTGCCTGTTTCTCAATTTCAACGCCGTCAAAAAATGCCTTTCGATATCTCTCTTTCCATTCATTATCAAGCTTATCTAAATCAGCCTGAGTTACACCCGGTTTATCGATAGCCTGAATTTTCTCAATGATATCAACTGAATTTTCATCTGTTAAAATTTCACTAAGAATTGGTTTTAGTTCGTTAATATCAATCATACAAAAAACCTCACTTTCTAAAAATTAAAAAGTGACAAGAGTGACGTGCCTGAATATCACCCCTGCCACCTCTTACATTTAATATACTACATTAAACGTTATTTGTCAACAGTTTTGTAAATTTTTCCTTCACAATCTTTAATCAACTGATTTAAGAATGTTTTGAATTTCTTATTTTCTGTTTTTGCTGCAACTGCCTTTATTTCCTTGATGACGTTTTTCATCTCAGATGTTTCAACAGTCATTAAACTATTGTTTTCAATGTCATCAATCATACTAATGACATTTTCAACACCTGCCAAATGTACTTTAGCAGAAATTTCTAAACTTTTTAAATTAGTCATTTTCCTCACCCCTTTCTTTTTCTTTCTGATTATATATTACCACAA
>UMDB01046703.1_pt1 | contig 17942 bp, 10 predicted proteins | sample 1964361 | NCBI WGS metagenome assembly UMDB01 (sample SAMEA4835981, study PRJEB28245) | human gut metagenome | biome: gut microbiome; material: fecal sample | place: Denmark | collected 2008 | reverse complement strand
AATTGCCAGGGGGATTTTTTTGCCTTCGGCATAAATACACTCTGGAAAAATACAGGAAGGAGAGGAGCATGTGTATGCCATGTGACTCAACTTCGCTCAGGGATCCCTGGGTTCCCAAGGGATCCCACTAAAAAGGATCCCGTTTTTCGTGTTTTTCTTCTCATTTATCAGTATTTTTCACTAGAGAAACGCCTGGGTTCCCAAGGTTCCCAAAAACTTTCGTCATTATCGTATACTATATACTATATGCCATAACACATATGTATATACTTACTGCCATAACACATATGTATATACTTACAAAGAAAAATGGGAACCTTGGGAACCTTGCTTATTTTTAGATGTTTTATGCTCATTTATCAGGCTTTTTAAGTCAAAAATGGGTTCCCAAACGTTGGGAACCCAAGGGAACCCAGGGATCCTTCCGCCATGTATTGCCACGTAACGCTATATAACGCAATGGGCTATTTAACACATGGAGGCATTGGGCTGCTGTTGCCGGCTACGTTGTCTGATCTCTACCCCCTGTATCCGCTCCCCCGTGCGTCCGCCGGCGGTCTCGTGTGTGGCTGTATCGTCCGACCTGACGACCTATAGCCAGGAGTGAGCCGCATGGTGGGCCAAGATTGGCCCAAGAGTGAGCCATTCTGTGGTCCGAAGTGAGCCCAAGGTTGAGCCACGCTGTGGGCCGAAAGTTGCCCAGCAGTTGATATAATTGTTCTATTTTTCGCCGCCCTCTCGGCGGCATGGGCACCCCGAAGGGGCGAAGTAAGAGGGGTACCGGCTATGCCGGGCGCTGCGAAGCTGCGTCACCCCCTCTTATGCCCTTTTTCGTTTTCTCCTGCGGAGCTGAGCCCGGACAGGGCGAACGGAGCTCATTCCGCTCCAGCATTGAGCGGAATGCAGTGACTGTATTCTCAAAAATCGGCGAAAATGGTGTGATCCGAAAGTACAACAGGTGACGAGGCGGCCGCGAAGCCGCGCTAGTGCTAGATGCGGAAGTTACCATTTGCCGGGGGATGTGACGCAGCAAGTAGCAACACTTGTAAATCATTATTGATGGTGAAATCTCAATTGAAAAACTAAGTTCCGGCCGTGGGCCAAGCGGAGCGGAATTTACTCTTACAAGGCTTTTTGGAGTTTGGAAATAAATATTGCAAACTGGAAGTTACTTTTGCAACCCACCACTATTACGCTATCTCAATTGAAAATCGTTTAAATCGGTCGAAAAAGTCCGAAATTATTGAAATTATCTTGGGAAAAATAGATATTTGTGGTATAATAAAAAATAACATTCTATGCGGAGGTAAAGATGATGAAAGCAAGCTATAAAAAGCTCTGGAAATTACTTGTTGATAAAGAAATGAGCAAAGGTGATCTTCACAAGAAGAGCGGTTTGTCATCCAGTACCATGACGAAGCTTAGAAAAGGCGAGGATGTCTCAATGGAGGCATTGCGTAAAATCTGTATTGCACTCAACTGCAATATTGAAGATATCGTTGAATTTGTACCTGACAGCTCAGAGTCCTAAATGTTGGACGTATCATCATGAATTATCGCATTGTATATTATATTTATTTTCCATGAGTTTGGAGGTGGCAACCGTGGGTGATGAAATTGTTCAGGTTGGCAAATACACATTAGAATCTCTAACAACTGGTATGTACTCGGATCCCAAAATTGTTTATAGAGAATACATTCAGAACAGCGTTGATTCTTTGGAACACGCCGTTTCTCTTGGTATGCTTGAGCAACAAGGTATGCGCATTGACATTATTGTTAATGCAGATGAGTCTTATATATCGATCAAAGATAATGGAACAGGCATATCTGCTGCCGAAGCTGCGCAAACACTGATGAATGTTGGTAGCTCCAAAAAGAGAAATGCCAACAACCGAGGCTTCCGTGGAATTGGTCGTTTAGGTGGAATGAGCTATTGTAATACTCTTGTTTTTACTACTTCCGCAGAAAATGAGAAAGTAAAAACGGTAGTCTCATTCGATTGTAAAAAGCTACGGCATCTGCTTGTTCCAGGTGAATACGAAGATATGAGTCTGTCTGCCGTCTTGGAAGAAATAACGACTATAGAGACATTTCCTGAAAAGGAAGAGAAGCATTATCTCTGCGTCGAAATGGTTGATGTGAACGGCTTCTCAGATTTGCTTGACATAGATGCAGCAAGAAGCTATATATCCCAAGTTGCTCCCTTGCCCTATCAGTCCAGACACTTTATTTATACCTCTCAGTTAAAATCTTATTTGAGCGATAATGGGTACATTGTGGAAGAGTTCCCCATATTTGTGGGAGAAAACGAATCGGATTTAGAGCCGGTATATAAACCCAATAAGAGTAGATTCAGATCAGATCGTGGCAAACGAACAGTCGATGAAATATCAAGTATGAAATACTTTGATGTTACCATTGATGGTGAATTATATGCCTTGGGCTGGTACGGTAATTGTGGATGGTTCGGCTTCTTGTCTGAAAAAGAAATCTCTGGTTTCCGCGTGAGAAAAGGAAACATTCTTATAGGTGATAATCACACCATGAACGCTATCTTCAAGGAATCACGCTTCAATGGATGGACGCAAGGTGAAATATTCATTGTTACCGACAAACTTATTCCTAACGCCAGACGAGATGATTTTGAGCAGAACGATGCCTACTATAAATTTATGGAAGCTTTGAGCAACAGCGTTGGACTGGAAATAGCTCGTACAATCAGAGAGGTGTCGTCAACTCGTAACAATCCTAACGCAAAGGCGTTGCGAGAAATTGAACGAAAAATTAGTGAGGCTTCCACTGCTGTCACAGAAGGATTTAACTCTACTGTAGATAAAGAAAAAATGGTCACCACATTGACAGAAAGTGCGGCTTCGCTTGTAGGATTGCATGTGAGTGATGAGTTGACTCCTAAGAAGAAGGAACTTCAAGAAAAGATAGAAGCAGCTATCGAAGCAGTTTCTGAAAGCAAAAACTTTAAGATAAACCAAATCAATTCCGGAATTGATAAGAGGAGTAAGCAAGTTCTCAAAGTTGTAAGTGATATTTTATCAAGAAAGCTTGCAAAGGTCCTTGTTGATGAAATAATTGAGGACATTGTAACAGAGCTGAATAGAAAGTAGGACTATTATGGAAATTTTCCCTTCTGAATATCAAAACATCGAACTTTCGAGATACGAAAAAATGTTTGTACGCCATGCTATTTCCAATGATGGGTATGGCTTTCTTTTGCTGAAAGTAAATCCAACAATGATCGAAAATGAAAGTATGAATGTTCTGATATCTTCCAGAGGGGTAGTCTTTTTCAAGTTCTTTGAAGATTTCTCTGACGCATCTCTTTTTGGAGTGACTATGCAGCCGTATACGCAGTTTGTTTACCCCACTACGAAAAAGATAATTTCCGAAAAGCTTCTTGGAAACAAATCTCTTTCTGAGAATGCAAAGGCTCTTAAATTCCCAATAAACATTGTTCATGTCTTTCCTAATCTTAAACGAGCTGACATTTCAAAAATGGGTGTAAGTGCTATTTTAGATTTCGTTCAAAAGCAATGTTTATTTTCTGAGGACTTCTCTGAACTTCGTCAGGGGTTTGGAGCAATTATAGATCGCGTGTTGGATAACCCCATCGTCCCTGTCTCTGATACGCCAATGCTTATTTCAGACTTGAATGTAAACTCTGTGATGCAAAGGATTGCCCCAGAGTATGTTACTGTTCGTGTGGCTTGTGTTGACACAGCAGATTCTACTCCAGGTGTTGATAGCGAACTGCTGGTTGTTGATGAAAAGGATGTAGTTGTAAGAGCCTTCCGCTTGGACAAGGAGCAAATCAACATTGTCAATCGTATAAGCAAAGATGACCCTAATCAGCTCATTTTAGCGTGCGCTGGCTCTGGTAAAAGTGTTTTGCTCATATCGAAATGCTTTAAGGCAGCGCAAATGAATCCGAACAAGAAGTTCCTTATCACTTGCAGAAATGAGAACCTACATTCTCTTTACACATGGTTTATTGATCGCGCCGGACTACGCGAGAAAAATGTAGAGTGTATGACCTTTCATACTCTGTGTAAAAAACTCCTTGAGAAGAATGGATTTACTGCAAAATATGGTGATTTTGATGGATGGGTATCATCTGTAATCGACAAGCTCAATCGAGGACAAATCCAAGATCGGTATTACGGTATTTTTATCGATGAAGTACAAGCATTTGAGTCAGAGTGGTATAAATTCTGTTATAACCTATTGGAGAACAAGAATACAAAAGATCATATTTTTGTTATCTGCGGCGATAAAACACAGCGATTGGAGAAACTAAAAAAACGCGGGCAAGCCCCTTGGCAAGTTGGAGACGGATATCCCAATTATCGAGGGGGAAATAAAAATATCAGGATTGAAAAGAACTATAGAAACTGCATAGAGATTAACGAATATATCAACAGGTTTGTTTCCAATGCAAAGCAATATTTGTATGAAATACAGGAAGATTACGAAATTGACCCGGATATGTTTCTGAGAGGACAAGCGGTATTTCACGGCGATGGAGTAAAGTACATCCAGCTTCCAATTAAAAAAGCAAGCTGTGAAATAGACGCTATTCTTCAAGCAATAAACAAGATCCATGATGAAAACGAAATACCCTATGATGAAATAGCAGTTATCATGTATCAGGGTCAATATCGGAAAAAAATAGCAGGCTGGTTGGATAAGCAATACTATCTGCAACAAACACTGGAAACGAGACTACGACTCGAAGATATTCCCTGCTGCCGCCTCTACTCTACAGATGCAGGATGGCAAGATCATTTCGGAGAGACCGGTGGCGTTAGATTGATTAAGTTTCAATCAACTCTCGGATTGGATTTCCGAGCCGCAATCATTTGCGGTTTAGTCCCTCTGGGAGAATACGACGGAATAAAGAATCCCAACTGGGAGCATCTGAAAACAAATGAAGAGACCTATTCAAACGCTATTGCAGCAACCCAAAGCTGCATTCAAAACTTGTATGTAGCTTGTACACGAGCTAAAGAGGTCCTTTATATAATCGCTCCGGAGACTGAAAACGAATCCGTTTTCATGAAAATGTTAAAGGATTCAGTCTAACGAAAGGTAGGCATTATTTATGAAACTCATAGAGAACGAAACAAAATTTATCCATAAAAGTATGCCTTCCTGGGGTGTGGGTATTTTCCGAGAGTCAGACGGCACTTACATAACTATTGATTTTGAGAATGCGGGTATCAAAAAATTCGGTATGAACAGTATTGGTACCACACTTATGGTTGTGGAAGAAAAGGCTGAAAAAGTTGTGGCTGAACCCGAACCTATTTCACAGACTACTTATGTTCCCGTAAACGCTCAGAACGGTGCGCTCATTCAATATGATGGAGAGAGTGGAAGCATCGCCGGTAAAAATATAATTGAAGCCTTTGAAGGGAATGACTCTGTTATCTTCAACGAGTCATATATCATTATTGGTGAACACACAGAAGCCCTCAAAATTCACGCAATGTATGATTTGACAATAATGGGCGATGTAACTGCGCAAGAGTGCGTTGTAAACGGTTCATTGACGGTTATAGGTAATGCTCGTATCAAAAACATAACTTGCCAGAATGGATTTATTTGCAAGGGAGATCTGTACTCTGAAAAAGTATATGTCGGTGGGGATTTGATTGCAGACTCTGTTGTCTGTGATGAACTGATTTGCGATGGAAACGCTGCCATTCAGACCACTGCCAATATCAATCAGGCAGCACAGATCGCCAAGACAATCGTTGCTTGTGAAGGTATTATGGGTGCTGGAAAGTTTAAAGCGCAGAACGCCATCGCAAACGAATATTTTGAATTTGACGGGGATTACGAAGGTAAAATACTTGAATTAGAGACAGATGAGACTATATGCGATACTGTTCCTCAAAATTCCGATTCCTACGATACCGTTGAAGATGTTATCGCCTTGGCTAATAAAAAGCTGACCGAAGAATATGGCAAGTGTAGTTCGCTTGATGAGGAACAACTGATTGACCACTTGCGCTTCTTGAGTGGCATTGAGAACAAAGAATTGAAGGCTTTACCTATTGTTGAACCTTTATTTTCTAAGTTGGCAGATTTGTCTTATAAAAGCAGAATTGAAACAATCGAGGAATATTTGACCGTCCTCGTTGCTAAGGAATTACTACCTGATGAAGTCTTCTCCTACGAATCTATTGAGCATATAGGGAGATTGTATCTATCAAAGGCTCATGATGAAATAAGTAATCTCATTTTCGAACCTACGACCATAGAACAATTTTCGCGAGTGCTTTCAATGGCAGTAAAGTTTGAAGAAGAGCTGTCAGATGACTGGGAAATCATGATGGATATGATATTTGAGTCTGTAGGACTTAAATACTCTACCGTCAGCTCCATGATTCGCAGAAATAAACCGAAAGAAACCGAAACCTCTGTTCCCGCAGAATCTCTACCAGCGTCAAGTGATGGTACAAAGGATGATGCTCCTAAAACGGATGCAACTCGCATGAAAAAGTCCGACTTTCTTGCAAAAAAACTGAGTCATGGCGGAAAGAAATTCGGGCTTACTGATGTTGAACTTGAGCGTATGGCAACAATCAAAATCAGAACTTTTGATGACTTGGTAAATGCGTCCGACGAAACCCTTACCAAAGTCTTTGGCAAAAAAGCATTCTTGGCAGATCACCTGATTCAAACAAGAGATAAGATAATTGAAAAATTAGTGGACATGGAATAAACTCCGCAAGCGAGGTGAGATAAATGGCAAATGAAAAAAGTATTGCGCATGAATTGCTGGCACAAGAAATATTGAAGAACTTCAAAGGCAAGATCACTGGCGATAATGCAGACTATATCGTCGGCGAAAACCCCGAAAACCGCTATTTTGTAGGTAAGCTTTTGCCTGTGAGCGATTCACAGACATCGTCTTGGGGGTCAGATGTCTTTATCGAATCGATAGGCGCTGACTTCTACATTACGCCGGATGAGATCTCTTCGGCGCAGCTAACCATTTATCCACGAGGGGATTTTTATTACAGGGCATATCCAACTCTTGAGCAACAGCGTACTGCTATGTTGCAGAAAGCCAATGAACTATTTGAGACTCGCTTTACAGATTTTGAGGAATTGGTCTCTAAATATCAGGAAGACCCTTCTGCTTTTTCCAAGGTGAAGGAAAAGCTCGTTCCTGTATATAAGAAAGTACAGATCCATAAAACCCACTTCTCGCTTGTGTTTTCGCTGCATGAGCTTCTGGAAGGCAATCCTCAATACGGCTATGCAGATGCAAATCACGCTCAAAATAAGCAATTCGAGCAGTATCTCAATGACCTTCAATCAGCAATCATGGAGGATGAATATTGCTATACTCACGAGTTGTATGAAAAAACGACCTTAAAAGATTTACTTTCCGAGGAAGACTATAAAAAGTTTATAAAGAAGAATGCAAAGCAAGGCACTCCCATTCGTCAAAATTGGAATGTCTATATTGACATAACCATCAAGCTTATTAAGGACAAGTATTTGATTTCTGTCGCGTTGGTCAACGGATCACAAGTTCAGTCCAACGGTGTCACACATAAGTCTAACAAAAAATCAAATGACAAGCCGACCATTGAGACATTGTTTAATTCTGGTATGAAGATCCACCTTGATGGGGCATCGTTTTCGCCTATAGAGTTAGACTTTTTTGCTGATGACTATAAGTACAATAGCAGCCAGCAAGCAATAGGAAATAATTGCTCCGTAATCTACGACGAAGAAAGCAACTCAATCATCACAAACCATTTGCCCATCTTCGTGCAGAAAAGGCTCCTGACGAATGATGAACTCGCGGTATCATTCCAATCACTAATCGATCAGCCTGTTTCCACTTTGAAAGATATACACAGGAAGATGCTTGCAGAACACAAAAAATGGCAACGAAAACTTGAGGAAAGGAAGCCGTCCCTATCCGAAATTGGAATAAAGAATATGCAGGAGGAAATTGACGAATTTGCACGAGAAATCCGTCGTTTTGAGTTCGGAATAGAAGTTATCAATGATTATCCGATAATCATGAAGAGCTTCGTGAACATGAATCGGACATTTTTGAAAACCTCAAAGAAGTATAGCACTTGGAGATTGTTCCAGATTGTTTTTATTGTCTCTCTCGTGCCGGACATTGCTGCTTGCGATGAGAATGTTCTGCTTGATTCACAAAAAGATCAAACAACGCTGAATGAGGTCTCTCTTTTGTACTTTCCTACCGGTGGTGGTAAAACAGAAGCTTTCCTTGGCGTCTTAATTTTTAACCTGTTTTTTGATAGATACAGAGGAAAGGAATGCGGAGTAACATCCATATTAAGATATCCTCTTAGACTTCTTTCAGTCCAGCAAGTGCAGCGTCTTGCCAATGTATTGGCACAGGCAGAATTGATTAGACGAAGCGATGCAACAATATCTGGAACAGAAGAGTTCTCTCTCGGCTATTTTGTTGGTGATGCAAATACTCCTAACAAAATTGAGAAAAAGAATGTTCTTAAATATCGAACAAGTTCCCAAGCTGCTATGGACGAAGAACGCATTATTGACATATGTCCGTTCTGTGGAAAGCAAACCGTCCATTTGAAATTTGATGAGGATAGCTATCGCTTAGTTCACTATTGCGAAGATGCAAAATGCCCTTCTAACGGGGTTTTGCCTATATACATGGTTGACTATGAGATATACAGATACCTTCCTTCTGCCATTATTAGTACAGTCGATAAGCTTGCAATTTTAGGTAACAATCCGAGCTTTAGAAATATTCTCTCTGGGGCTTCACGCAGATGCCCCAAGCATGGCTTTACCAGTACAACAAAGTGCATGGTTGACAGAGAGTTTTGTAACATTGAGGCATCTGACTTTGAAGAAGTGGAAATGTATGACCCTGCACCTACCCTCTTTATTCAGGATGAGCTTCACTTAATCCGTGAAAGCTTGGGTACATACGCTTCTCACTATGAGTCGTTTATAGACTATTTTGTCAAAAATGTTTCTCCGTCTCGACGCCCGATTAAGACAATAGGAGCTACTGCTACAATTTCTTCCTATGCAACGCAAATAGCTCAGTTGTATAGCAAGGATCCTATTCGGTTTCCGTGCGCATCGCCTGACCTCAAGCGAAACTTTTATTCCTATATTGAAGAAGATGATACACAGCGTTTAATCATGGGGTATGCACCTTATGGAAAGGCAATTATCAATTCTGTAGTGTATTCTTTGAAGTATATGCGTGAAGTGGTTTACGACTATAAGGAACATCCGGAAAAAATATTAGAAATACCGGGCATAGGGATAACAACCATCGATGACGCACTTGAAATTCTAAAGGATTATTGGATTTTCCTTGAGTACAACAATGTAAAAAGAGATGGAAACAATGTGGAGGGTGCGCTTGAAACACCTATCAATGTTGAGCTGAGAAAAGCTGGCATTACTCCATTCAGCACCCGCAAGATGACAGGCGACGAAACATTCCAAGATGTTAGAGAAGTGTTGTCTCAGGTCGAAACCAATGAGGATGTTTTCAATGGTGTGAACTTAATTGTCGCTACATCCATGATCTCACATGGTGTAGACGCTGACCGGTTTAACATCATGTTCTTCTATGGTATGCCCGGTAACACAGCGGAGTACATCCAAGCATATAGTAGGACCGGCAGACGCCATTCCAGTATTGTGATCGATATCATACGCCCTTCCAGAGAGACCGACCAAAGTTATCTGAAAAACTTTGTAAATTTCCACGAGTTTAAGGATATTATGGTTGAGTCAGTACCTATAAATCGCTGGGCAACAAAAGCCATTGACTGCACATTGCCAGGAATTTTCACTGGTTTGCTGCTTACTAAATATGATCCGGAACTGCAATTTGCTCATGGCTCGCTGTTCTTCATGAATAACATCAAGAAAGCCATTGTTGCGGGCAGCTTGGATCCCGACACTATGCGAAACGAACTTAAAATGTCATATGGCTGCACCGTCGCTGGTGAGGTATATGAACTTGGTAATCAGTACAGGGCTAAAATTGATAGTTTCATAGATGATGTTTTTGAGAAAATAGCGGATAAAAACTGGGAAAAGGAAAACATATTCTCTGGATTTGAGCTGATGGGCTACCATATCATGAATAGCTTGCGCGATACAGACACTCAGTTGATTATTGAGCTTGAATAAGGGGGTGAACAAGATGAGTCCCAAACAGCAGATGAAGCGAGGAAAAAATCAATCGCTCTACAAGTATCTTCCCGAAACATGGATTGACTTTTCGGTTCGAGGAAAAGAGCGTAGGCAGTACATTGCAAAGGTATTAAGATGGAACAGCGAGAAGCTGGACAGCATTAACGCCAAGCGACTCATACGAACTGTCAACGAGTCCGTTCGCTCTTTTGAAAGCCAAGCATCAAGTCACGGACCGGTTGCGCCCACAGTTGGATTCAGCGCAGAACTGACAAAAGATAACTGTGATGTCCTCACTCCGAAGGCTTCCGATGAAGAGCGTGGTATCGTTGCTCAAATAAGCCCGCTAACTTTTTACTGCAAACTCTGCAATAAGGTTTATCAATTTAACAGCGAGGAAGAATATCAGAAACGCCGCTATTGTACTAATCCAGAATGTCACCACTCCGAATTGGCGCAGTTCCGCCAGATTTATTTCTGTAAGTGTGGATATGCAACTGACAGACACAATCCTCGTTGCCCTGAACACGGATATCAGTATGTGAAATGGTATGGCAACTACGATTTCGTGTGTACCAAGTGTAAGCGTCTAATTCCCATGCAAGTAAAATGTCCAATATGTGGGGAGATGCTTAGACCAAAGGCAGCTCTTGACCCAGCTCAATTTTTTGTCTTTAGTTTAAGCCTTATTGACTTGATAGACGAGAAATTAGAAAACTTTATCTCAGAAACCGAATACGGTCCTTACATTACCTTTGCCTATTGGCTTGGTTTGATAAGCAAAGAAGAGCTTGACGAGATCATAAAAAATGGTATCGTTTCCGACCCGGATGCCTATCAAAAGGTTTACGACCAGATGTACAAGCTCATGTTCGAGGCCTTTAAGAATGAGGTTGCTGCTGCAACCGCAGCAAAAACAGCAACCGACCAGCAATGTGGAAATCGTTTTAATGATATCATCAACGAGTTGAAGACTCGTGTTTTCGCCACTGGAACTGATCTTTCCAGCATTGCAGAGCGCATTTTGGAGTATGACTTGGTAACTCGTTTGGACGATGTGTCTGACTTGGAGTCTGCGGTAAAGGTCGCTCGTTTACTGAACACTAACGCCAACCCTGAGCAATATGCCCAGATTGCTGACCGTTTCGGCATCAGGAGCGCAAGGGTATGTGATCGGATCCCGTTTGTTTCCTGCTCCTATGGATATACGAGAGTAGAATCCGAGTGGAAAGACGGCGTTCAGCTCCATGCACTCAAGGAAGAAAAGCCCGGGCGAAAAAACATATACGCGACAAACTTGAATACGGAAGGTGTCCTATTTGAGTTTGACCGCAAAAAAATTATTCAGTGGTTACTCGCTAATGAAGTTATCAATGAAGGTGAAGCCCCGGATCTCGACTCAGAAGAAGATATCAAGATCTGGTTTCTTAACAACATTAAACCCAGCCTTATTCATCCATTTTTAACAATAGATGAAACGGCAAGCAAGGAAACCTATTATGTTTATCGACTAATCCATTCATTGTCTCATCTCTTAATTAGAGCTGCTGCTGATATTGGTGGTTTGGGCAAGGATTCTTTGTCAGAATATATTTTCCCCGGCATTCCTGCTGTCCTGATTTACTGTCAGAACTCGCAAGGTTTTAATCTAGGTTCTTTGTTCAATACATTTGAGGCATATTTCGATAAGTGGATGAACAAGGCATACTCAAACGCACAGAAGTGTATATTTGACCCTATCTGTATTGAACGACAAAAAGCCTGTACGGGATGTTTGTTTGTCAATGAAGTCTCATGCCAACACTTTAATAAGGATTTAGACAGAGCCTTAGTCGTTGGTCATGTAAACCGAGAGACGCAGCGGAAGACAACAGGCTTTTGGGAGGAATAAATTATGGCAGTGATGCACCCGGTTGATATTGAAAACTACAATTATACGCCAACAGAAAAAGACCTGTATTATGCTTTGAAGGAGCAACTTCCAAACAAGTATCAGGTTTTCTATTCTGTTCGCTGGTTTGAAACCGTTGAAAACAAGAGAATCGACAGCGAAAGCGATTTTCTGGTTTTCGATCCGTCTTTTGGGTTCATTACTATAGAAGTGAAGGGCGGGACCGGGATCACTGTCAATGATGGTAAATGGACGCTTATAGAGGATTATAGTCCAAGTAATTCCAGTAGCCGTGAATTGAAATGCAGTCCCTACGAGCAAGCAGAAAAAAGCATGAGGCACTTTAGAAACTATTTTGTTTCTGAATTTAATCAAAATTATAATGGCGTATATGGCTTTGCTGTAGCTTTCCCAAGATACGCTATCGGTTCTCAGTTAGCTCAAGATGCACCACCGGAAACTACAATCGACCTAAACGATATGTCTTCTTTGAGAGAGAAAATCAATCAGATTTTCCACTATTGGAAGAATAAGCGGAACATAACCATTCCATTCTCCGCAGAACAGCGCACTCGATTTTTAACTGCAATCAATAAGCAGATATCCATGTCTGCTGCCGCAGGTGCGCTTATTCCGATTAAGGAGAAAGAGTTCTCCAAAATTGACTTTGTGCAAGACTCCATTTTGGACTGTCTGCATAACTATAGACAAGTACAAATTGTTGGTGGTGCTGGAACAGGAAAAACTTTTATTGGAATCAAAAAAGCTGTTCGAGATGCACTCAATGAAAAAAGAGTGTTATTTACCTGTTGTAACGAGGAATTGGCTGCCTTTGTCAAATCAAAAGTAGCACATCATCCCAAGATTGATGTTTACACATATGCAGAACTAATGCAAAGCATTTTAGGTGAGCAATATGAGACTCTGCCAGCAAACTCAAACGGGAATAAGTGCTGCTTCGAGTATATGGATGATGTCCCTAATGACGCAAAATACGATTCAATAGTCGTAGATGAAGCTCAAGACTTTGACATTGAAATGGGATTGGCTATCCGTAGCTTGCTGATAAATGATAGCGACTCATCGTTCTATGTGTTTTACGACAAAAATCAGAATGTCTTTGAGATGGACTTCGAGAATGCTTTCGCTATCGATGCTCCGCCCTATGTTCTCAGATACAATATCCGCAATACTGGCAGTATATATCAATGTGCAGTTGAACGCACCAACTTGGGACATGATACAGTAGCTAATAGTATCGTGGGTGTTCATCCGGAGATACATAACTATAACAAGCCCTCGCAAGCAGTAAAGGCACTTAGTTTGATTGTCAATCGTCTTGTTCAGAAGGAGTTCGTTCCGGCAAAATCGATTGTTATCGTCTCAGATGTGCCTTATGCAAATTCTATCCTCACAGGAGAACAGCGTATTGGTGCATATAACCTTGTATTTAAGCATTACAAGGATGTTGCAGAAAATGAAATATGCTTTAAGACGGCAGAAGAATTCAAAGGTCTGGAATCCGATGTAGTAATCTATTTGACCCATGAGTTTACTGATATTCCGTCCTCGACCATTGATAAAAGAAAGGAATATGTTGCTATCACTCGTGCAAGGTATTATTTATATATACTAAATACGAAATGCAAGGCAATTTTAGGTGAATAACATGGCAAATATTTTACTTATTGAACCTGATTACAAATGCAAACAACCACCGCTTGGCTTGATGAAGATATCCTTCTTCCACAAGAATATCCTTCATGACTATGTGAGATTTACAAAAGGTAAGCTTCCAGAAGCACTCTCTGGAACAAAATGGGACCGTGTGTATGTCACCTCCCTATTTACATTTGAGTGGAAGGTAACGATTGAAGCAATCGAATACGCTAAGACCCTTGTTGATTCGATAGACAAGATTGTTGTTGGCGGTATAGCTGCCACCATGCTCCCGGATCAAATATACGAAGAAACCGGGATCCAGCCTGTATGCGGACTTCTGAACGAGCCCGGAAAATTAGGTCTTCCTGGGGACGAGTGTATAGACCAAATTACTCCGGATTATTCAATGCTTGAAGACATAGATTATGTTTATCCATTTAATAATGCTTATTTTTTGAGTGCAACAAAAGGATGCGGAAATAAGTGCGGCTTCTGTGCAGTACAGACATTAGAACCGAAATTCATTCCGTATATTGATATCAAGGATCGTATCAAGGCTATCGATGAGAGATTCGGTCCGAAAAAAGACCTTATTTTAATGGACAACAATGTGCTTCGTTCTCCCCGTTTCAATGATATTATTGATGACATCATTGCTGCCGGTTTTGGAAAAGGGGCGACATACAAGAATCCTCGAACTGGAAAGATTGTTCAACGATATGTTGATTTCAACCAAGGACTTGATGCGTTATTCCTTACAGAAGAAAAAGCAAAACGGCTTGGCGAGATTGCTTTAAGACCGGCGAGAGTCGCATTTGACCATATTGAAGATAGAGACATTTATGAAAGGGCGCTCCGTCTCTGCGCGAAGAATGGTATTACTGAGCTTTCAAACTATGTTCTGTACAACAGTGAAGACTTCGGTGGAAAAGGGAAAAAATATCACGCTGACACACCGGCAGATCTTTACGACAGAATGAAGATCACACTTGATTTGCTGGATGAGCTTAACGCAGAGTACGGAAAGGAGCAACGCATAGCAGCCTTTTCATTTCCTATGAGATACATCCCGCTTTCTGCGCATGAGCGAGGATATGTCGGATCCCAATGGAATGCAAAATTTCTGAGAGCTGTTCAAAGAATGCTTGTTCCGACACAAGGTAAAGGTGTTTGTAGCCGAAGCTTCTTCGAGGCTGACTTTGGGAAAAACGCTGATGATTTTGTAAGATTCCTTAGTATGCCTGAGAAGTTGATTGCAGCCAGAGGCAAAATCAGCACAACATCCAGAGGAAAAGCTTCTGAAACAGAGGAGCAGTTTGCCATTCGCAAGGCTGGATGGGAGCGCGATCAAAAGAAAATTCAGATATGGAACTCGTTGTACGCTAAACTCGGTGATGAACAAGCGGATTTCATAAACCTGATTGGTGACAATGAGTATTTACCGGAAAAAGTGCTGGGAATTGCATCCACCATCCAGCGGAAACTTTATATCCTATATCTCACCACACCGAGATTGGTTGCTCTTCTCGGTTTGATAGACAAAAATTCTCCGACATACTCTATTGTCAAAGCATTTATTATCGAAGAGTGTCCGGATTTATACAAGGATATACTCGATATCCTTGCGGACAGTGAGGTACAGCAAAACTATATTTTCAAGAACTTCGCAGACTTCTTTGGTAGAGATGGAGTTTCTGATCTGCTAAAGCGTCTTGTTATATCCGATTTCGCAGTAGATAAGCAATTAAGCAAATGGGATATGACTTCTAAAAAAGAAGGTATCGGCTACATCGACTTTGAGTTGATTCGTGTGTATAGACGCTTCGTTGACTTAAATGTATTATCGGAAGACGAACATGACATAGCTCAAAAGTGTATTCTTGAAATGGATATGACGGAACTGGCTTCTATTCTTGCTACCCATATCGAGAAGTTTGAATCATTACTTCTTTCTGCGGTTGATACAGAGAAAGGTCAAGCAGTCCTGAAAAAAGTTACAAAGACAATCACAAATAACATTCAGCTCAAGCTGGAGAACTTTTTAGGAGAGAAATAATGAGTAGCATAGTAATAGGAAAACACACATTAGAGTCTCTCACATCAGGTATGTATTCAGACCCTTATGTTGTGTTCAGAGAATACATACAGAATAGTGTAGATTCCATAGATGAAGCAATTCGAGCCGGTGTAATGACTCAAGGCTCAGAACAAATTATAGTAAAATTAGTACCAACAGAGAATCAGATCGTTATTTCTGACAATGGTCTTGGCATTCCTGCATCAGAAGTCGAAAAGACGCTGATTAGTATTGGTAACTCCAAAAAGTCATCAGAAAACTCACGCGGTTTCCGTGGAATTGGTCGATTATCAGCTTTAAGTTATTGCAAACGACTGACATTTACAACTTCTTATAAGGGTGAAGCCATTGCCACGCAGATAATCATTGATGCTTCTAAACTGTCCGAGGTGTTGGCAGACGATTCCCAGTCTGATGTAACAGTTGTTGATGTGCTTGAAAGTGTGTATACGACATTAACTAAACCTGAGAAAGACGAAGAACATTACTTTTCTGTGCAGTTAGATGGTGTTGACACAAATTCACGCTTGCTTTCTTATGCTGATGTTGAGGATTACTTAACACAGAATGCACCGGTGCCATATAGCCCGGATTTTGTCTGGGGAAAGGAAATCGTAAAACGACTTCAAAATGAGGGCTTGACTATTAGCTCCTACAATGTTTTCTTAGAGTATGGCACTCGCGTAGCTCCCCTGTATAAACCATACCGTGATGAATTCATAGTAGATAAAGGCAAAAATATAACTGATACAGTTCAGGATATTCAAATTGTCAAGATCCCCAATGACCGAGAAACATTAACTGCTATTGGGTGGTTAGCTAAGACAAGCTACAAAGGAAGTATCTACGAGAAAGCTGTTAAGGGTATACGACTGCGCAAAGGAAACATTCTTATTGGAGATCACCAAACATTAAATGTTGTTTTCAAAGATGCGCGTTTTAATGGATGGTCTATTGGCGAAATCTTTGCCATAGACAAGCTCCTTATCCCTAATGCGCGAAGAGATAATTTTGAAAAAAATCCTGCTTATTTCGCTCTTTTTGAGCAGTTGATGACCCTCGCGGCAGAAATCACACGGGATATTAGAGCTGCTTCATTAAAGAGAAATTCACTTCTATCGAATGCTATAAGTCAGCTTAATGAAACAGCACAACAAGCAGCCTCAGCAATAGACCAAGGTGTCTCAGGAGTTCAAAAAGGACTGATAACCAAAAAGCTGAAAGAAGCTCATGCGGCGGTCTCCAATTCAACGATCAACGGCGATTCTGAGCAGTATTATCAGGATATTGCTTTTGCTGAATTGGATATGCTAATTGGCAAACTCAAAGGCACCACAAAATACAAAGCTCTCAATACGATTGATTCGCTGACAAACACTGAGAAAAAAATATTAGAGCGAGTCATTAATATTGTCGAGGCACTTGATATTGATAATTCCGATGCTGTCATCGAGGCTATTTTGAACAACTTCTCTGCTCAATAAAAGAAAAAACCTCAAACACAAACTGAACAGATCTAGTAAAAACGGACAGTGACAAAGGCCCCCTCTGATGTAGGAAAATAGACTACGTCAGGGGGGCTTGTCATGGGAAAACGGAATTACACACACGTTCAAGCGCTATTGCCTGAGATTATCGCTAAACAGCCAATTCTTTCTGCTCAGCACGAAGGTAGTGTCAAGGAATTTTCGCAAAATGGTTTGCAGGCCCTGGCATGAGCAAAGTCAGCCAGCAATGGAGGCGTCCTCCAGAGCCGTCTCCAGATGCTTCATATTCATATACTTCTTATTGCCCCACTGAGTGCCGGCCACATGGCGCAGCCGGGCACAGACCAGCATGAGGGCGGAGTTGCCGTCCGGGAAGGTGCCCACCACACGGGTACGGCGGCGGATCTCCCGGTTCAGCCTCTCAATGACGTTATTGGTACGGATGCGGGTCCAATGTTCACCGGGAAAATCGCAGTAAGTCAGCGTTTCCTCAATGCCATCCTCCACCTTCTTGGCGGCTTCTTTCAGCTTCATGGAGCGCAGTTGCTCCACTACGGCTTTGGCTTTTTCCCGGGCAGCTTTCTTGCTTTCCTGAGCGTGGATCGCCTTGAGC
>UMDB01042054.1_pt1 | contig 18211 bp, 8 predicted proteins | sample 1964361 | NCBI WGS metagenome assembly UMDB01 (sample SAMEA4835981, study PRJEB28245) | human gut metagenome | biome: gut microbiome; material: fecal sample | place: Denmark | collected 2008 | reverse complement strand
CAGATTTAAGGAATTAAATGACTATCCCTAAATAAATCTTCGCTCAGTAAGGAGGAATTTCTTCGAGCTGTGAAAGAGGTTTGTAAAAAGTAATTTGAAGACTGAGCGTTTCTCTCATTTTTTACCCACATGTATATAGATAATTGCCATTCAATAGCTTAATACTATCGAATGGCAATTATCTATATACATGTTTTTGATTACCGATTTAATTTAAATCACTACTGAAAATCTATTGAGTCTGTCTGTAATTGAAAGATAATCAGTAATATATAACTTTGTGAATTTACCAAATCCTCTACCTGTGAATATAATCGGTTGTTACATTGTCTAATTTTGCTCTCGAGATTTTTTACACACAAGTTCCTATTAACTTAAAAATGTAATTTATGAAAACCAGACAAAAATCGAGAGACGCAAGTGGTATTTTGCTTGTCTGTCTTATGTGGATGCTGTCACTTTCAAGCTCACTTCATGCACAGACATGGAATATTAACGGAAATGTGACAGATGAACAAGGAGAACCGATAATCGGTGCCAATGTAGTGATACAAGGTACGGGTACGGGCACCATTACCGATGTAGAAGGAAACTTTAAACTCGCTTCAGTGACTAAGGGGGCGGTAATGGAGATAAGTTTCATTGGGTATATATCCAAGACATTGCAGGTGAAAGACGCATCATCGTTAAAGATTGTACTGAAAGAAGATAACCAGGCACTGGATGAGGTGGTAGTAGTAGGTTATGGTGTACAGCGCAAAAGTGATCTTACAGGTTCGGTTGCTTCAGTTAACTCGGATGTACTTGAAAGTCGCCCACAAGCTAATTTGATTCAATCTTTGCAAGGAGCAGTTCCAGGATTGAATATTAGTGTGACGGGTAGTAATGCTGAAGGTTCGTCTACTACTACACGTATTCGTGGTAACAACTCCATTACGGCCGATAATAAACCTCTTGTTATTCTTGATGGAATACCTTTTGATGGTCCATGGTCGGAAATCAATCCCAATGATGTAGAGAGTATAGAAGTATTGAAGGATGCCTCTTCAGCAGCCATTTATGGTGCTCGCGGTTCTAACGGTGTAATCCTTATTACTTCTAAGCGCGGTAAGAAAGACAGATTGACGGTATCATACGATACTTATGTTACTATTGACCAGCCTATCAATTTACCTCGTATGATGAATGGCAAAGAATTCTATAAGTATAAATCTGAAGCTTTCAAGGCTACCAATACTACTCCTCCTACAGAAGAGAATCCTGAACCTTGGTTAGATAACTTTACTCCTACTGAATTAGCTATGTATGCTGCCGGTCAGAGTACTGATTGGATGAAGTTGGCAACACAGACCGGTATAAAACAACAGCATAACCTTTCTTTCCGTGGTGGAGCTAACAAAACCAGCTATTTCATTTCATTGAACTATACGGATGTGAAAGGAACTGCGGTAGGCAATGAGTTCAAGCGTTATAATGTACGTTTCAATCTTGATCAGGAGTTTAATAGTTGGTTGAAATTTTCTACTACTACACAGTTAGGTCGCTACGATCGTAGTGGTAGCAGTGCTTCTTTTTGGCGGGCTATAAAACAAGTTCCGTTGGGACGTGCTTATAACGAGGATGGTTCACTTACACTTTCTGCTACTGAGGACTCCTCTTCAGCTTTCAGCATTAATCCGTTGGGATCTCTTAATAATAAGACAAAAGATATTCGTGCAAAGGTTATCACTAATAATGTGCTTGAGGTAAAGTTTCCCTTTATTAAAGGGCTGAGCTATAAATTGAATACAGGCTTCACTTACCAAAACAGCTCCTATAAGAATTATCAAGGTTTGGATACCTACGAAGGAGCTAGTGCTAATGGCGTATTGAATACTGATGACTGGCATTCAGAAGAATGGATTTTGGAGAATATTATTTCTTATCAACGTGAATTTGGCAAACATCGTATATTTTTCACAGGATTATATTCTGCTCAAAGCAAGGAATATGAACAGAATACAATGGAAGGTAAGAATTTTCCCAATGATGTGATGTATTATTACCAGATTTCTAAAGCTGCCACAATGTCTGGTAATTCCAATTATTATAAAGAAAATCATATTTCACAAATGGGGCGTTTGAATTATACTTATGATGATCGTTACTTGTTGACTCTTACTGCTCGTCGTGATGGTTACTCCGCTTTTGGTGAAAGTTCTAAATTCGGCGTTTTTCCTTCAGCCGCTATTGGATGGAATATTTCCAATGAATCTTTTTTTAAAGACAAGCCTATAAGTGAAACCATTAGCAATCTGAAATATCGCTTGTCATGGGGTAAAAATGGCAATGAGGCTATCAGTGCTTATAGTACACTACCTAATCTTTCAACTTACAATTATCTGAATGATGATCATACTGCACAGTTTGGTTTCTATCCGTCGAAGTTAGCTTCGCCCGGTTTAGGTTGGGAAACTACTACATCTATTAATACTGGCTTTGATATTGCACTTTGGAATGGACGTATTCAGAGTTCATTTGATATTTATTGGTCTAAAACCAAAGATTTGCTGCTTTCCCGTTCTATTCCTACCATTAATGGTACTGGCTCTATTACTGAGAATCGTGGACAGACCCGTAATCGTGGTTTTGAATTCCAGATAACTTCTAATAACATTACACATAAGAGTTTTAGCTGGAGCACCTCTTTCAACCTCTCACACTATCGTTCGGAGATTGTAGATGTTGGTTTGTATGATGCTAATGGAAAGCCGGTTGATGATGTGGCTTCCAAGTGGTTTATTGGTGAACCTATCAATGTGAACTATGATTATAAAATTATCGGTGTATGGCAGATTGCTGATCCGTCTAACCCGACAGGGCAGCAAGATCCTAACTATCGTAATTCGTATCCTGGATATGTGAAATACCTTGATGTAGATGGTAACGATATTACAACGGCTGATAAGACTATTATAGGGTCGGCTATTCCTAAAGTAAATATGAGTTTGATGAACACTTTTGAGTACAAAAACTTCACTCTGAGTGTGTTCTTAACGGCTCAGTTAGGACAAACCCATCTGAATGCCTTGTATGATACAAGCCATAATTCATATCGCCAGAACCGCTTTTTGGTGGATTTTTGGACTCCAGAGAATCCTACGAATAGCTATCCGAAAAATAGTTTGAATAGTGATGTGAATCCAGAGGGAGCCAGTTTCTATGAAAAGACAGATTTCTTACGTATTTCCGACGTTACATTGGGTTATAATTTCCCACAACAATGGTTGCGTCGTACTTTCATCAAACGGCTCAATCTTTACATGAACATTAAGAATTTGGCTACAATAACTGGCTGGACAGGTATGGATCCGGAATTTCTCAATGATCAATTGGCTGCTCCTCCAGTACGTTCGTTCACTTTTGGACTAAAGTTAGATATTTGATGAGAGTAATATATCATAAAAAGCTAAAATGAAATTGCACATATGAAAAAAATAACATATTTCAATGTCTTAGTGTTTACAGTATTATTGCTCACTATGGGCGGCTGTAATGAGGATAAGTTTCTTAAGGAAGATCCTCGTGATGCACTTTATCCTGAAAATTTACTTGTAGATTACAATGGATTTAAATCGATGATAACGCCTCTTTATGGTCTTATGCGTGCAGAGTATCGCCGTGCTGATGCAATGGGAGGAAGTATTGCGCTCTGTCTGCATTCTGCCTGGGGTGGAGGGGTAGATAATTCATGGGCCAATAATAGTCATGCGGAAATGAAGTTCCTCTACAATCCCAAAGAGATAACTTACACTGATCTTGCTATTTGGAATAATATTTTCCAGTGGGGATATCGTATCATCAACACTGCCAATATGGTTATCTCAAGAGCTGACAATGATGGCATTAACTGGGGAAGTGGTGCTGATGCTGAAAATCGTAAAAATGAGGTGTTGGCCGAAGCTCGCTTTTTCCGTGCTTGGGCTTACCGTCACCTTACCTATTCATTTGGTGCAGTGCCCCTTTCAACACAAGAAATTACAGGATTGAATTATCGTGATGATTGGGACCGTGCTTCCTTGAGTAGTATTCGCGAAGTGATGGCAGAAGATTTCCAGTTTGCAGTCGATAACCTTCCTTTGCGTACTTCTAATAATAGTAAAGTCTCTGGTGCTGTGGCACGTCACTATTTGGGTGAACTTTATTTGGCAGAAGGTAATGCTGAAAAAGCAGTTTCAGTACTGAAACCATTAGTGGAAAGTGGAGAATATTCCCTTATAAATCAACGCTTTGGTAGTAATGCTTCCAATGATGGATGTCCTTTTATTGACGTATTTTATACTCCTATGTATGCTGATGGAAATACGGAGGTGTTACTGGCTTTCATTAACACAGAAGAGGAGAATAGTGCCTATGGTACTGCAAATGTCTATATGACTACAACTTATAAGAACTATTATGCTAATGATGGCGATTGTAAAAAGACAAACCAGCATAATCCGGACTATATCAATAACGGTGGTGAAGGTTCATTTGCACAAGTCTTTTGGCAAGCTAATGGTGGTAAGGGAGCCGGACGTGTAGTTCCTTCCAGAGGAGCACTTCGTTTGTACAATTATAAAGGAATGGGAGAACAAGATGACCGTGTATCTGCCAATGCTATCGTATGGAGTATTAATGATGTAGATGCTGCCGGCAATGTAACCAAGGTATTTGATTTAGGTGGTACTGCACTTATTGATACTACGGTTAATGCAGCCATGCTAACTTCTACTTCCATTAAAAAATATGATTGGCCTACTACTCGTAAATGGGATTATACTCCACCTATTTTGGCTAATGCAGCTAATGATGGACACTATGCGGACATTGTTTATTTACGTTTGGCAGATACATATTTACTTTATGCAGAGGCTCTTTACAAGAGTAATCAAGTAGGCGAGGCCATTAAATGGATAAATAAAGTACGTAATCGTTCCAATGCTGTAAGTATTACTGAAGATGATCTTAGAATCGGTGGTATGGATTTCATTCTTGATGAACGCAGCCGTGAACTGCTTACGGAGGAAGAACGTCGTCATACATTGGTACGTGTTTGCCAAGAAAATGGTGGTGACGAACGTGATACCAATAACTATTTCAAACGTCGCATGCGTGAACTCAATGAGATAGCTGGTATTGCAGGACGTGGTATGGATGAATATGAAACTCCTGTCCTTTTCCCGCTGCCGCAATCATTCATTGATGCCAATACTGGTAATCCTTTGGAAAATAATCCGGGGTATTGATAGATAATAGTCAGATATAAATACCGCATATAAACGGCTTTGTATATATCGGTGTTTATATCTGATTTAGATTCATATATTCAAAAGAAAACAAAAACTTAATATCTTGATACATCATGTCCGAATTGGCTTTCATTTTTAGTCTTCTTATGGTAGGGATTACAGCGGTAGGTCTTTATCGTAAGCTCAATCCTCAAGGTCTTTTGATGCTTTCCGGTTTATTAATGCTTACAGCTGCTTTTTTCATGCAAGTGCATTCGGTAGTACCTAGTGAAGCTACGGGAATGGTGGTGTTTGATTTGGTAAGGATGATAGAGGAAGTTTTTCTTTCTAATTTGGCGCGTGCAGGGTTTATGATAATGACAATTGGCGGTTATGTAGCTTTCATGAATAACATAAAGGCTACTAATGCATTGGTCTATATTTCCATGAAGCCATTAGGTCTTTTTCGACGTTATCCTTATTTGGCGGCTACTATAGTTATTCCTATTGGACAATTACTTTTTATTACTACTCCTTCAGCTGCCGGATTAGGATTGTTGCTTGTGGCTTCGGTTTATCCTGTTTTAATTAGTTTGGGAGTAAGCCAACTTACAGCATTGTCAGTCATTGCCGCTGCTACTCTATTTGATCAGGGACCGGGGTCGGCAAATACTGCTATGGCTGCCGAATTGATAGGACAATCCAATGTGGAATATTTCATCACTCATCAACTTCCTTTAGTAATTCCTACTTCCTTGGTTGTAATGGTACTCTTCTATTTCAATAACCGTTATTTTGATAAAAAAGATGCAAAGAAACAGCAGGATGGCATATTGCAGGTGTCAAATGTGACTGCAACCTCATTAGTAGAAAAACCGGATGTTCCATTGGCTTTTGCGCTACTCCCGGTATTACCTTTGGCTCTTCTCATTTTCTTTTCACCTTTTGTGGGACTGTTTCAGCCTACTGTAACATTGGGTACCACTACTGCTATGCTTTTTTCTCTGTTCTTATCATTGGTATTTGTGTTGTTTCATACTCGTAGTGTGCGTACTACTTTTAACGTTTTTGCAAGTTTTTGGAAAGGCATGGGAAATGTGTTTACTTCAGTTGTAACATTGATTGTAGCTTCAGAAGTTTTCTCTAAAGGACTGATTGGTTTGGGATTTATTGATTCATTGGTGGGTTATTCCTCTCATATCGGACTTTCGGGATTAGCTATTGCCGCAATCTTTACTCTCATTATTTTTGGAGCTGCCATGCTGATGGGAAGTGGCAATGCAGCCTTTTTTTCATTTGGTCCTTTATTGCCGGGTATAGCCACTCAGCTTGGTTTGCCGGTTTTTTCATTGATACTTCCTTTGCAGTTGGCGGCAAGCATGGGACGTGCCGCATCTCCTATTGCCGGAGTCATTGTTGCCATTGCCGGGGTAGCCGGTGTGTCATCAGTGGAGTTGGCAAGGCGTAATACATTTCCTTTAATAGGAGGAATTGTTTTCTTGATACTTTATCATCTTATCACTTTCTAAAATTAATCGACAGCTATGTTTACATTGATAAAGAATGCAAATTTATATGCTCCTGCCTATCTTGGTAAAACAGACATTTTGCTATGCGGAGAAAAGATTGCGCATATTTCAAAGACAATTGAACTGAATGAATCATTTTGCCATACTATTGACGTGCAAGGTAAAATTGTTACTCCGGGATTTATAGATCAGCATGTACATATTACTGGTGGAGGAGGGCAACAAGGTTATGCCTCATTAGTCCCCGAGGTGACTATGAGCGAACTGGTGGCATGTGGTACTACTACTGTATTGGGTATGCTTGGTACTGATGGATTTGCCAAAGAACTTACTACGCTTTATGCCAAGGCCAAAGCTATTGACGATGACGGATTGTCGGCTTATATGCTGACAAGTTATTACGGATTGCCTACCAAAACATTGATGAATAGTGTGGCTGACGATCTTATCTTCATAGATAAAGTTATTGGCTGTAAGCTGGCGATGAGTGATGACCGTAGTCCGTTTCCGACAGAGCAAGAGATATTACGTATTATACATCAGGTACGTTTAGGGGGATTTACATCTGGTAAAGGAGGAATTCTCCACATTCATTTGGGAGCACTTCCGGAAGGTATTGAGCCCTTACTCAATATTGCTCGTCACTATCCTACACTGATATCTTATCTGTCTCCTACTCATCTGATACGTACTGAAGCTCTTTTTATGCAGGCTGTAGAATTTGGTAAATTAGGTGGAATGATTGATTTTTCGACTGGTGGCTCAAAGTTTGATACTCCCCATCGTTGTGTGATACGTGCATTGCGAGCTGGTGTCCCCCTTGATCGCATTACTTTTTCTAGTGATGGCCATGGTGGCGTACGCAGAGTGAATCCTGAAACTGGAGAAATAACTTATCGTCCTGCTCCTTTGAATTTAAATTTCAAGGAGGTAGTTGCATTAGTCAATGAGGAGGGGGTACCATTGGAACAGGCGATTACATTGATAACATCCAATCCGGCTCGTAATCTGAAATTACGAGCTAAAGGTATTGTGGCACAAGGAGCAGATGCAGACTTGTGTTTTTTGGCGGAAGATTTGCAGCTTACAGATGTCATTGCCCGTGGTAAATTTGTAATGCAAGATGGTACAATAGTAAAGAAGGGAAGGTACGAATTATGAAGAAGCTGATTATATTTTATATTGGATTCCTCTGTATTTGTTTATCTGCAATAGCGAAACAGACTTTGGAAAGGCCAAGAGGTGAACATTTCTTCACTTATAGTCAATACCCTCCTTTTGCCGATCGCCCGGTAGATGTACATTATTATATACCTTCCCAGGGGGATATTAAACAAATGCCTATTGTATTTGTCTTTGAAGGAGGAGACCGCGGCTATCGTTATCTTTTGGACGGTTGGAAAGAAGAAGCGGAGAGAAAGGGTTTTATGCTTTTTATACCTCACTTTGATTTGAAATCTTATCCTTTGGCAGACTATCAGGAGGTGGGGGTGATGAATGCTGCCCATACAGTAGCTAATGCTCCCGAAAAAATTACACCAGTGTTGGTTGATAAACTATTTGAATATGTGCGTCAATTTACGGGAAGCATGCGCAAAGGATATATGATTTATGGTCATTCTGCTGGTGGGCAATTCGTACAGCGTTTCATGCTTTTTCACGATAGTCCTTATGTGGAAAAAGCTATTATAAGTTCTCCCGGTTGGTATACTTTTCCTGATTTGGCCCAGACATATCCTTATGGTACGGCTGGTATCCCCTATATTTCATCTGAACAGATAAAAAAATACTTGTCAAAACCTATCATACTACAGCTGGCTTTGGGAGATACGATACGTGAGTCTTTTCTACGCAAGACTCCTGAAGCTGAACGACAAGGACGAAACCGTATGGAGCGTGGGCGTAGTTTCTGGCTTTATATTCACCAGTTGGCTGCATCCCGTGGTTGGGAATGCCATTGGCGCAAGATAGAAGAGTGCGGCATCGGGCATGAGGCTGTCCCTATGGGGAAACAAGCTGTGCCATTATTGACGACAGATTCTTTACGGGTACTTTTTATAGGTAACAGCTATACTTTTTTTAATCGTTTGCCATGGCAAGTCCAATCGTTAGCATCCTCATGTGGAAAAAAAATATCAGTGCGCCAGGTTGCTAACCCTGGTTGGTACTTGAGACAGCATGCAGCCAATACGCAAACATTAGAGGCGATTCGTGAAGGAGGATGGGATTATATGGTGATGCAGGAACAGAGCAAGGCACCTACTCGTGAAAAGGAATGGGTAAAGAAGAATGTATTCCATCCTGCGGCGCAGTTAGATAGTTTACGCCGTCTTTATGCCCCAAAAGGAAAAAGTGTCTGTTATATGACATGGGGGCGTAATAATGATACTTATGAAGGAATGCAGCAGCAACTTACGGAAAACTATTTGGAAATGGCTGATGTCCTTGATGCTTATTGTGCTCCTGTGGGTGAGGCATGGAGACGTGTACGTAGAGAGTGTCCAAGTTTGCAGTTGTATAATTCTGATGGCAGCCACCCTAGTCCTGCAGGCAGTTATCTGGCGGCTTGTGTCTTTTATGCAATTTTTTTTGGTGAGCCTTTTAGCAGCGATTATTATGCAGGTCTACCGTCTGAAACGGCTCTTTATTTACAGAGGATAGCACAAGAAGTGGTATTAGCTAATCTTGTGTTATGGAATAGAAATCAGTCGAAGCAACCTGCCGGAGTAACTGCAAGTTTCTATCCTGACCCCAAATTTGACCGTGAGACACCTACTCTAAGTAAACCTTACGGTAGCGGATTGGCATCGGTTGATGAGATAAAGGACTATTTACAACAATTGGTTGTACGTTCTCCGGGTTTGGCATATATGGAGAATATTGGTGTTACCAAACAAGGACGTACCATTCCGGTACTTTATTTGGGTACTCCCGACAAGAAGAAGGTAAGGGTATGGATTCAAGCGGCACTGCATGGTAACGAGCCGGCAGGTGCTGAGGCTGTATGCATGCTTGTCCGTTACTTACTTTGTGAAAAAGAAGGACGTGAATTGCTGAATCATATAGCTGTGGCTTTGGTTCCTATAGCCAATGTTGATGGTTATGCCATTCAGCAACGTCGTTCAGCCGATGGTTACGATTTGAATCGCGATCAGAGCAAATTAGAGGATGCTGTCACTTTGCTGTTGAAGCAGTCCTATCAGCAATGGAATCCGGACGTAGCTCTTGATATTCATGAATATACACCTTTACGTCGTGAGTTTAACTTATTACGTGGAGTGCCGACAGCAAATGCTGCTGATGTACTTTTTTTACCTACAGGACATCTTAATGCGCCTTTAGCTTTACGTACGCTGTCTGAAGAACTTTTTCGTCGTGAGGCAGAGGTCGTTTTAAATAGTGCCGGTTATGCTTCCGGTTTCTACTTTACTCCTCGTGTGGCAGATGGTTCCCTTGTTCTTGTAAAAGGTGCCAAAAGTCCGCAGTCCAGTTCTACTTTTCAAGCATTGACGGGGGCTGTATCGCTTTTTGTCGAAATAAGAGGTATTGGATTGGGACCGGAGTGTTTTGCACGTCGTAGTGAGTGCGGTTTCTTGGTGGCACGGCAAACGTTGGTTACTGCTGCGCAACATCGTGCTTCAATTAAACGTAAGATAGAACAAGCCAGGAAGCGCACCTTGAAAGCTACTGAACCGATATATGTTACTTTCACTTCGGATACTGTACGTCATGTAGTCTCTTTTATCGATTATAAGGCCAATGAACTGTTTAAGACTGAACTGCCAACCCTTGATGCCATGCAGGCAACACCTCAATTGATGCGTACTCGCCCTAAGGCTTATCTGCTCGATGCTCCCTGTACAGAAGCAGTATGTAAGCTTCGAGCGTTGGGTGTACACATTGAGCAAGTTACCCGTGTACAAAAAGCAAAAGTTGAGCGTTATAAAGTAACCCGTCTGTATCGTGCAGAGAAGGAATGGGAGGGGATTCATCCGGTAAATGTAGAAACGGATGTCTATGAAGATAATGTAGAACTTCCAATAGGTAGTTGGTTGGTACCTTTGGCACAACCTTTAGGAAATTTGGTTGCCACGTTGCTTGAACCGGAGTCTGTCTGTGGTTTCGTAAACTTCTGTGTTATTCCGGCTGAGGAAGGAAAGGGACTGTTTGTCAGTAGACTTATAAAATAAGAATTGGATATATAAAATTAAATTCGGTAATGACTATGAAACTAAAAAAAACGCTACAGATTATACTTGCTTTATGTTTAGGCCTATGGATGATTTCATGCCAGCAGGAACATATCAAGTTGACCTCTCCAAATGGAAAACTTTCTTTAGAGTTTACACTTGATGAAGAAGGTGCTCCCCGATATTGTTTAAGACATGCGGGGAAGAATATTTTACTTCCTTCACGTCTGGGATTGGTTTTGAAGGATGCGCCAGATCTTTTGACTGGTTTCGTTCTAAAAGAGGTTAAGCATGATTCGCATAATGATGTGTGGCAACCAGTATGGGGGGAAGAGGCTGAAATTGTAAATCATTATAATGAATTGAGGGTATGCCTCAAGGAAGAAACATCGTTGGAGCGGGAACTGAATATTATTTTTCGTCTTTTTGATGATGGGATGGGATTCCGGTATGAGTTCCCGCGCCAGCAACAGCTACAAGAGTTTCTTATTGATGACGAAGTGACTGAATTCGTTTTTCCTGCAGATTATGATGCTTGGAGTATTCCAGTGAAAGGAGTTCGTTTTTACGAGGCCTTATTTGAGAAAAAAACTTTTAGTAAGATGGGATGGGTAAGCACTCCGGTGACGATTGAGACAACAGATAGCCTTTATTTGGCTATTCATGAAGCAAATCTTACAGATTATGCTGCCATGAACTTGAAGCCGGTTGAACAACTTGAAGATAATAAAACGGTTACATTACGTGCGGCTCTTACACCTTGGAGTACAGGTGAGAAAGTACGTGTTACCGATACCCGTGTATCTCCTTGGCGTACAATGATAGTGGCTGAATCTGCCGGTGATTTGCTTCTTTCCCGTCTCATGTTAAATCTTAATGAACCTTGTCGTATAACCGATACTTCCTGGATACAACCTATGCGCTATATTGGAATTTGGTGGACTTATCACATGAAGCATAACACCTGGCATGCCGGTCCCCATCATGGGGCCACAACAGAGAATACAATGCGTCACATCGATTTTGCTGCTGCCAATAACCTGGGAGGTGTACTGGTGGAAGGGTGGAATGAAGACTGGGCTACTTGGAAGTTTAGTTTCACAAAACCTTATACCGATTTTGATATACAACGTATTACTGATTATGGGCGTAGCAAAGGAGTAGCTTTGATAGGACATCATGAAACTGGCGGTAATGTTTCCAATTATGAAAATCAGATGGAAGATGGTTTCAAGTTCTATGAGAAATATGGTGTGCATCAAGTAAAAACGGGTTATGTGGGCGATTTGCTTGATGGGAAAGAATATCATAGCAGTCAGTTTGGTGTACTTCATTATCGCAAGGTAATAGAGGCTGCTGCCCGTCACCGTATCTGTATTGATAATCATGAACCGGTGATTCCTACAGGTTTGCAGCGTACTTTTCCTAATCTGATGACACAAGAGGGAGTACGTGGACAAGAATGGGACGCTTGGGATGTAGATGGTGGAAATCCTCCCTCTCATACCGTAATATTGCCTTTCACTCGTGGGTTGGCAGGCCCGATGGACTTTACACCGGTGACGTTTCGGTTTGTTAACGATGTAATGCCACAGACACGTGTACATACCACACTGGCCAAACAATTGGCGCTGTTTGTGGTGCTCTATTCACCGTTACAAATGGCTTCGGATGAAATAGAGAATTACGAGGCTAATCCGGAACCTTTTAATTTTATAGTATCTTGTCCTACAGATTGGAGCAGAACAGTGGTGCCGGAAGCATGCATTGGCAGTTATGTTACTATTGCCCGTTGTGATAAAGGAGAGGGATGCTGGTATATAGGCAGTATCACGGGAGATGAGGAACGAACGGCTAATATCAGTCTGTCTTTTCTCGATACAGATAAAAGATATCTGGCTACTATTTATCGTGATGCTCCTGAGGCCAATTATGAGACATGTCCTGCTGCTATACTTATAGAAGAGCGCGAAGTGACTTATAGTGATACCCTCACCATTCGGCAAGCACGTAGTGGAGGAACTGCCGTACGTCTGTGTCCTATAAAAGACAGTTGAGCCGGAGGTATATTGGGGCAGAGTTGTTTATATTTTCTCTCTCAAGTATTCGTAAAAGCTATATTGCGACCGTACCTTCTCCTTTTGCGGTCGCGACGACTTCCAGCGGTTTCGCAACCGGTCGTCCACAAAGCAGGCTTTCCGTTTGTCCGACAGTTGTATGGATAGCATATCGATGAGCTCTTGCTTCAAGTCCGGGTCCAGAATGGGGGTGACGGCTTCGATACGGCGGTACAAGTTACGCCGCATCCAGTCCGGCGAGCCGAGGAAGAGCTTGGGTGCGCCGCCGTTGCCGAAGTACCACACACGGGCATGTTCCAGAAAGGTATCCACGATGCGTGTCACGCGGATGTTGTGGCTGTACTCCTGCCCGGGGATGAGGCAGCAGATGCCGCGGACAATGAGGTCTATCTCTACACCGGCTTGCGAGGCTTCGTAGAGGCGGTCTATCATGGCGGGGTCTTGCAGGGCATTCATTTTTAGGATAATCCGTCCTTGCTTGCCTTGCCGGGTCAGTTCTATTTCGTGATTGATGAGGCGGTTCAGTTCAGGAATCAGGTTGAAGCGGGCCACAAGCAGGCGGTGGAACACCGGATTTTCCTTTCCCTGCAGAGTACGGAACAAGTTGTGCAGGTCGTTTACAATCACCGGGTTGCAGGTGAATAGTCCGCTGTCTGCATAGAGGGTGGCGGTCTTTTCGTTGAAGTTGCCGGTGCTGATGTAGGCGTAGCTTGTCAGTTTGCGCCCTTCCTTGTCGCGGCGTAGCACGAGGGCTACTTTGGCATGTACCTTTAGTCCTGGTATGCTGAAAATGATGTTGATGCCGGCGGCTTTCATCATCTCGGCGGTGGCGAGGTTGTTTTCTTCGTCGAAGCGGGCTTTCAGTTCCACAAAGACGGTGACTTTCTTTCCGTTCTGTGCGGCGGCTATTAGGGTGTTGATGACGGTGGAGTTCTCTGCCACGCGATACTGGGTCACCATGATTTCACGCACGGTGGGCTCGTGGACGGCTTCATATAGAAAATGGATGAAGTGGTCGAAGGAGTGGTAGGGATAATGCAGCAGCAGGTCCTTCTTCTCCACATAGCGGAAGATGGATTCGCGTTCGTCCAGGCAGGTCAGCTTCATGGGCTGGGGTTTCTTGATGGAACGTACGCTTTGGTTGGGATTGGGCAGATGCCGCAAATCCTCCATGTTGAGGTGCTTGTCTCCCGGCACCAGCTCCCGGCGGTCTATGCGGTAGGCATCTACCAGAAAGTCGAGGAAGTCCTGGGGCATGGCGCGGTCGTATACAAAACGGCACACGGCGCCTATCTTGCGTTTCTTTACCTTCTTCTTCACCTGCTCGATGATTTCGGAGGTATTGGCGGCATCGTCTATCAGAATATCCGCATCGCGTGAAATCTTGATGCAATAACTGCTGTCCACTTCATAACCGGGGAAGATGGTATCCAGATTGGCCTTGATGATGTCTTCAATGAACATCAGATAATAGTCTTTCCCCACCTTGGGCAGCTGGATGAAGCGCGGCACTTTGCTGTACGGCAGTTTCATCACGAAATACTGGATGCGGTTTGGAGAACTGGCGGGAGCTCCTTTCAGATGAAGCCGTACGGCTAGATAGAGACGGTTGTCGCGCAGGAATGAAATCACCTTGTCCTTGCTTACGGGCACCGGGGCCAGATAGGGGAATATCTCTTCGCGGAAGAAGCTGCGCACAAAGTCGCGGTGAAACGGTTCTACGTTGCGGCTTTGATAGAATATGATGTGATGTTTCCGCAGGGCGGGCAGTATCTTCTGTTCGTAGATGCGGATACGTTCCTCCAGTTGGCGATTGACTTCTTGGTTGATTTCATCTACCAGTTCGGCGGCAGACTGCATAGTCTCTTCATCGCTTTGCGAGGCTCCGGTGGCTATGGCCTTATGGTCGGCTACGCGTATCTTGTAGAATTCTTCCAGATTGGAAGAGTATATAGAAATAAAGTTGATGCGTTCGTATAGCGGCAATGTCTCGTCTTCCGCTTCCAGCAGTACGCGGTAGTTGAAGGAAAGCCAGCTGATGTCACGTTTGAAATATCTGTTGTCCATGGTGTTAAGGTGTTAATGTGGCATATTAGCACATTACCACATTGTATTCTTCCCAAATATAATTACCTTTGTCTTAATAAACAAAGGAAAGATGACAAAAGTTGGTTTATTATCGGATACGCATGGCTACTGGGATGAAAAGTACCTGCAATATTTTGAGGGCTGTGACGAAATATGGCATGCCGGTGACATCGGTTCGCTGGAAGTGGCACAGAAGCTGGCGGCTTTCCGTCCCTTCCGTGCCGTGTATGGCAATATTGACGGGCAGGAGATACGGCAGCTCTATCCGCAGATTCTCCGTTTCACGGTGGATGGGGCGGAGGTGCTGATGAAGCATATCGGCGGTTATCCCGGCAACTACGACCCTTCCATCAAGGGCAGCATTCTGGTGCGTCCCCCAAAGCTGTTCATCAGCGGGCACTCGCATATACTGAAGGTGAAGTATGACAAGACGTTGGATGTACTCCACATCAATCCGGGCGCTGCGGGCATTCAAGGTTTCCATAAGGTGCGTACGATGGTACGCTTTGCGGTTGATGGGGGAACGTTTAAAGATTTGGAGGTGATAGAACTTGCTGACCGATGATGTAGTTTGTTTATTTTCAATGGATTGTATTTACCGATTGTTTACGCTGTAGTGTAAAAGCCGTTACATGCTAATGTAAAGGTCGTTACGCTATTGGGTAAAGGCCGTTACACTATTTGGTAAAGGTCGTTACACGCTGAGGTGAAGACCGTTTCATCAAGGGGTGACGGCCGTTACGCACTGAAGTAAGCAAAACAATGTACCGGAGTAAGCAAAGCAATGAAGTAAAAAGATGAAACCAAGCCTTCACTTAATCGAATTTTTCCATTATCTTTGTACCCGAATAGCAAGTAGAGCCGTGGGGCATCGTCCTCCTTCTTATTTTATTCTCCATTTTGAAGTATCACCGAAAAAGAACTGAAATATGAAAGGAATTATTCTTGCAGGTGGCAGTGCCACTCGTCTCTATCCGTTGTCCAAGGCTATCTCCAAGCAGATAATGCCCGTCTACGACAAGCCGATGATATACTACCCGCTCTCTACACTGATGTTGGCGGGAATTCGCGAAGTGCTTATTATCTCTACTCCACGTGACTTACCCATGTTCCGCGAGCTGCTGGGAACCGGCGAAGAACTCGGTATGTCCTTTTCCTATAAGATACAAGAGAATCCCAACGGACTGGCACAAGCCTTTGTGCTGGGTGCAGAGTTCTTGGACGGCGGACCGGGCTGCCTTATTCTGGGCGACAACATGTTCTACGGTCAAGGCTTCTCCGCCATGCTGAAGCGTGCCGCTTCCATAGACAAGGGTGCCTGCATCTTTGGTTATTACGTCAAGGACCCCCGTGCCTACGGTGTAGTGGAGTTTGATGCCAACGGCAAAGCCGTCTCGCTGGAAGAAAAGCCTGCCAATCCTAAAAGCAACTATGCCGTCCCCGGACTGTACTTCTACGACTCCACCGTGACAGAGAAAGCCGCCTCCTTGAAGCCCTCTGCTCGCGGCGAATACGAAATTACCGACCTCAACCGTCTCTATCTGGACGAGGGCACACTGAAAGTGGAGCTCTTCGGCCGTGGCTTTGCCTGGCTCGACACCGGCAATTGCGACAGCCTGCTGGAAGCCAGCAATTTTGTCGCCACCATCCAGAACCGTCAAGGCTTCCGCGTGAGCTGTATCGAAGAGATTGCCTGGCGCAAGGGCTGGATAGATGTAGACCAGCTGTATCGCTTGGGTGAACAGCTTGGCAAGACCGAATATGGCAAATACCTGATGGAACTGGCTGAATCGAAGCGATGAACTCTTTGTTCCCCAAAAAGAGAAGGAGAATAGTTCTCCTATAAAGGCCCGCTGACTTTAATTTTTAATTTATAATTTTTAATTCTCATGAAGACTTATCTCGTAACCGGTGCCGCCGGTTTTATCGGCGCCAACTATATTAAATACATCCTGGCAAAACATAATGATATTAAAGTGGTGATACTGGATGCCTTGACCTACGCAGGCAATCTGGGCACCATTGCCAATGACATTGACGATGAACGTTGCTTTTTTGTAAAAGGTGACATCTGCGACCGCGTGCTTGCCGACGAACTGTTTGCCAAGTATAAATTCGATTACGTAGTGAATTTTGCTGCCGAGAGCCACGTAGACCGTAGCATAGAGAATCCCCAGCTTTTCCTGATGACCAACATCCTGGGTACACAAAACCTGCTCGACGCCGCCCGCCGTGCCTGGGTCACGGGCAAGGACGAGTCCGGTTATCCCACTTGGCGCAAAGGCGTTCGTTACCATCAAGTGTCTACCGACGAAGTTTACGGCTCACTTGGTGCCGAAGGCTACTTCACAGAGCAAACCCCGCTCTGCCCGCACAGCCCTTACAGCGCCAGCAAGACGAGTGCCGATATGGTAGTGATGGCCTATCACGACACCTATAAGATGCCCGTCACTATCACCCGCTGTTCCAACAACTACGGTCCTTATCACTTCCCCGAAAAGCTGATTCCGCTTATCATCAAGAATATTCTCGAAGGCAAGAACCTCCCCGTCTATGGCGACGGCAGTAACGTGCGTGACTGGCTCTACGTGGAAGACCACTGCAAAGCTATCGACCTGGTTGTCCGCGAGGGTGTGGAAGGCGAAGTCTACAACGTAGGCGGTCACAACGAAAAGACCAATCTTGAAATCGTGAAGCTGACTATTGCCACCGTCCGCCGCTTGATGGAGGAAGAACCCCGTTACCGTGCAGTGCTGAAGAAACAAGTAAAAGCCGCCGACGGCACGATTGACATCAGCTGGATAAACGAAGACCTTATCACCTTCGTCAAAGACCGCCTAGGTCACGACCAGCGTTATGCCATCGACCCCACAAAGATTACCAATGCCCTGGGCTGGTATCCGGAGACGAAGTTCGAGGTCGGCATCGTCAAGACCATTGAATGGTACCTGAACAACCAGCCGTGGGTGGAAGAAGTGACCAGCGGTGACTATCAGAAGTATTACGAACAGATGTATGGAGGTAGAGGTTAAGGTTTAGGGATTAGGGTCTAACCGCTAATCCTTAACCTCTAACCT
>UMDB01003726.1_pt1 | contig 18893 bp, 8 predicted proteins | sample 1964361 | NCBI WGS metagenome assembly UMDB01 (sample SAMEA4835981, study PRJEB28245) | human gut metagenome | biome: gut microbiome; material: fecal sample | place: Denmark | collected 2008 | reverse complement strand
TGCTGTCGGCCCGCCGGCCTATCGTCGTCGAGGAGTTCGAGGCGTGGAAAGCCTCCGTGCCACTTGCGCTTCCGCGCTCGAAATGTGCGGCGGGGGATCATCCTGCCGGTTCTTCCCCGCACGTGTGTGCGGCTGTCCCGAAGGGTGTCGGGGCAGCCGTCACATGTGACGGTGTTCCTGCCATGCAGGAACAAAAAACTCTTACCGGACTTCCGGCTGCGGCTGCGCAGGCGATGCCCGACTTCACGCTCTCGACGGCCTGTGTCGTGGCGGAGCGTGTACGCGGGTTCGATCTTGCCTCCTCGACGCCTATGGAGTGTATGCTTTTTATCTCCGATCTGAAAAAAACGCTCTTTACATCCGAAAGGTAGTGGCTCAATACGATAATTTGCCGGTATATAAGGCGGCCTATGATCTTTTGCAGAGCATTTACAGGGATATGGGGAACGTTCCGCGTGACGTGAAATTCACGCTGGTTGAAACGCTTAAAAACGAATTGACAGAAATTCTCGTACTGATCTACAAGGCCAATTCCACCACCGAAAAACTGCCGCTCATTATGGATATGCGTGAGCGGCTCGTCGGGGTGAAAGTACGGCTGCGCCTTTTGCACGATCTGCGTCATGTCGGCACCAAACTGTATGCGCATCTGGTCGAACAGGTCGAGGCTGTTTCGAAACAGCTCGCATCCTGGCAGAAATACGTCAAGGGACATACGTCCGAATCCGAAGGCGGAGGTTCCCAGTAGCGCGGTCCGTATGACAGGTTCTTTCCAAAAGTGCGTCTGGCGCACAGGATACGGGGCGGGAGATTTCCGTATGCGTGCGGCGGGAACGCACTGTTTGAAGCAGATTCAGGGCCGGAGTTCCGTAAAGTCAAGGCTTTCGGAAGAGTGTCTTGTAAATTCAGTAACCTACCGGCGGCGGAAAAATGCCCGCAGCGGATCATTCGGCGGTCGCGTTGTGTTGTCGTCGGTTATGAAAAACCAATCTGCGGCGGGGTTTGTCCCTTTTGGGAATCCTCCGCCTCATTTAGCAAGTGGTTACTTTCTATCCTGCTTCGGGCTATCGCAACAACTCGTCAGGCGCGTTGAACAACGTCGGCAGCAACGGCTACTATTGGTCGGCCGTTCCGAACTCGACGAACAACGGTCGCAACCTGAACTTCAACTCGACGAACGTGAACCCGTTGAACAACAACAACCGCTCCAACGGCTTCGCGGTGCGTCCCGTCCAAGAATTTACCGCTGCTTGAAAGAACCTTGTAGATAGATATGGGTATCGGCTCCGATTTACTGACCGATCTCTTCCGGGCCTATTACGATGCGAGAAGACACAAACGCAATACCAGAAGCCAGCTTGCCTTCGAGATGGACTTGGAACACAATATGATCGTATTGTACGAACAAATCCGAGACCGGACGTATCGGCCGTCGCCGGGTATTTGTTTCATCACGGAATATCCGGTCAAGCGGGAGATTTTCGCCTCGCCCTTCCGTGACAGGGTGGTGCATCACCTGTTGTTCAATTATCTGGCGCCGCTGTTCGAACGCCGGATGATTTTCGACAGTTACTCCTGCCGCAAGGGTAAAGGAACGTCGTTGGGCATCGAGCGCTTCGAACACCATATTCGCAGTTGCACGCGGAATTATACACAATCCGCCTATATTCTGAAACTCGACCTGCGCGGCTATTTTATGAGTATCGACAAGCATTTGCTTTATGCGATCATCAAACGCACGATCGAGCGGTGTTGTCTGCGATGGCCGAAAGATGTCGCACGTTTCGACTTCGATCTGGTGGATTTTCTGATTCGGGCGATTTTGCTCCGCGACCCGGTGGAAAATTGCCGCGTTCTCGGAAACTCGTCGGAATGGGACGATTTGCCGCCGTCCAAGAGTTTGTTGAAATCGCCTCCGGGTGTCGGGATTCCCATCGGGGATTTGACCTCTCAGCTTTTCAGCAATATTTACCTCGATGTGCTGGACGAGTATGTGAAACGGACGTTGAAGTGCCGTCATTACGGACGTTATGTGGATGATTTCTATATCGTCCATCCGAGCCGGAATTACCTGCGCGGATTGATCCCGTGTCTGCGGGACTTCCTCGCCTCGGAGCTGCACCTGACCCTGCATCCCGATAAGGTCGTGTTGCAGCACTATACGAAAGGGGCTTCGTTCCTCGGAGCGCTGGTACGACCGTATCGGCATTACCCCTCGGCAAGAACGATCGCTCTGTTCCGCAAGGCCATGAAACCTTTGGAGTTGGAATGCGTCGGAACGGAGCCGACCTCGGAGCGTCTCGCGCAAATGTTAGCCGTAATCAATTCCTATTGCGGGTATCTGATGCATTTTAAGGCGTATAAGGTTTTGAACGGGCAGTTTGCGGCTTCGCCGTTGAGAAAGTATTTTTACTTTGCCGGAGATTACCGGCGAGCGAAGATCAAGAAACGATATAAGACGAAATCGGATGCCTCTGCGAAAACAGACGGTGAATTTTTCGACAGGGGAGTTTGCGATTGCGGGGAAGCCGTGTTTCGTGAATATGTTCCGATTCCGGAGATATGAGACAGGAAATCCGGACAGACCGGCTTTGCGGAGGCGCATCGATGCAGGCTGGCTCTCTCCGGGTTTCCTTATTAAAGCCCGGCGGATATTGCCGGGCTTTTTGCATATTGAGAATGAGGTATTGTGTTCGGTTCGACATTTGTAAAGGCATTGAATTTTGTCGCTGCAATGCAGCGAGTGATTCTTTCTACACGGACGCAGAGAAAAATAAAGAAACCCTGTAAAAATTTTAGGGTTTCTTTATTTACGAAATATTTGAAATATTTATTCTTTAAGCAATGCCGTATTAGAAATATCTTGAACTATTATGCCTTTATCGACTATTTCATAGGCTATCACCCATTGTTTTTCAAATACGGCACACCGATAACCGCGTTCACACCATTTTTTGAATCGGCATAAAGGGTGGTTTACCTCAACGCAGAAAGTGCGAATGAAATCCAGAAACCGATCTCGGTATTTCAATGCGGCCTCTTGGGACAATTTTAGATCATCTTTCAGATACGCCACTACATCGGAGAGTTTATCTACGACGTTAGTGGAAACGATAATTGGACGGGCCATTATTTGTATGCTTGATGGACTGCTTCGGTGAACTTCATGCCAAACTCTTCCAATGTCATTGCACCGGTTGCAATAGCCCTATCCCAAGAACTCTCATTTTTTTTCTCACGAGTTACCTTCGGCGCTACTGTTACGCTTTTATGGTCTTTTATTAAATCGAGTAACCACCGTCCTTCGGGGGTATTATCCTCAATATATACTGTTCTCATACGATTTATATTTTGACTACCTCAACAACAAAAATAGTGCTTTATTCAGATAACGCCAAATAATCGGATTCAATTGTTCATACCAATTGTATTGGGTTTTATTTTTGATCCTTGATATTCATGCGCTCGGATGTTTGGCTCTCATTTCGTCTATCGAGAAAACCACTCTCATAATTTTTTCATAGTATTGCGGCCAACTTCCGAATCTGTTGCAATCGAGCTGTCAGTTTACTGTCTTTGCGAGCTGTTTGCATATTGTATCGAGTCTGCATATTGGTAAGCATTTCGGCTTCGATTCCCAATGCAGCCTCGAAATACAAGGCCATAGTTTCGGTTACAGGGCGTTTCGCGTTCAGAATTTCATTGAGCATCGTATAGGAAATACCTATCTGTTCGGCCAATTTTTTCTGCGAGATGCCTCTGTATTCGATCTCCTCCTTCAGTATTTCTCCCGGATGCGTAGGAGAGTATGGATAACCTAAATTTCCCATAGCAATTATTTATAGTGGTTCGACAACTCAATAATGTTGCAAATCGTTATTTGCTCTTTCCCGTCGGCTTCGTGCGAAACCAAAAATTCAATCCGATACTGGTCATTCACTCTGATTGAGGAAATACCTTCTTTATTTCCAGTCAGTACCTCGTATCTTAACGAATGTAACTGATAAAGAGCTTCGATACAACTTGCATCGTTAAGAATATCTATACGTTGCTTGTAGCGTTTAACTATTGTCGGTTGGTAACGGTGTTTCTTATCCTTACACTTTCCTTCGTAGTATAATTCCGATAGATACTCTTTTTGGAATTTTACAATCATTATTGCTGATTTTTACATTGCAAAGATAGTGCTTATTTCTAAAAATTCGCTAAAAAAGTGAATTTATTTTTGGCAGATATGTTAATTGGCATCCATATACCGTTGCATCATGGCCATAGCGTTCGGGTCGGCGTTCTGTTGTGCCGCCTGTTGCAACTGCGTAAGGGCTTCGGGGTCGATTTGACCGGCTGCGGCCTGTTCGTTGAAAGACTTGACCTCGGAGAGTAGTTTGTCGGCCCCCGGCAGCGAGCAGTTATTGAGGAATATTTCGAGCGGTATGCGGCCGCTTTCGAGCAGTTTCATCAATAGGTCGTCGGTCATTTGCCGGAATACGGGCGTATCGTTCGATTTTGCGGCCGTGAGGTTGAAATCCTCGATTTTCTGCGCCATTTCCGGCTCGTAGAATTTCGCCATCTCTCCGGCGGTCTTACCATTGGTGCCGATGTATCGACGGGTCGTGTAGTATTGCATGAGGACTTTAAGCAGTTTTTCGTCGCGTTCTTCGCAGAACATATTGTAATTCTCGAACAGCACGACGAAATTCATCATTGAGTTTTGTGCTTGCTGGGCGTAGAGACTCGACGGCGTATTGGCTCGCGGAACTTGCCCCTGTACCGCTCCGTTCAGTCCGCTGATTTGCTGCATGATGTTCATTTCCTGCGCGAACATTTCCCATGCTCCGATATTGGTGCCGTTCATGGATATTTGCTTCGGGAGTTTGTCGTAGGCCCCTTTTTTGATAAGAATGACGCCGTTCGTTTTGACGTATTCGCGTGCGAAATCCCGAATGTCCATATCGTCGGGTATGCACTCCTGCGGAACCATCAACAGCCCTTTTGCCGAGGCTCCGATGATGAAATCCAAAAGGGTCAATAGCCGGTTGATATAGCGCTGAATGTCTATCACGTCCGATAATACGGCTTTGAACCGTCCGTCGATTACGGGCATGGCCGCAAGCACGTAGGGGTGTTCTTCGTGTGCATAGGGACTTTCGGTCTCTTTGATGCAGTAGCCGTTCGGCGTAAGGTATTTCACCCGCCAATAATATTCGTACTGTTCACGGGCGTAGATGAGTTTCACTGTGTCTGGGGCGATCCCTGCGGCCATACCTTGCTCGATGCGCGAGGCGTTGATCGCTTCGACTTCTTGCATTGTAAGGTCGGTGTATATCTCTTCCGTTCCGTCGGCGTAATCATGCACGTATAGTACCCAGCGGCCGAGGCGTTCCCACACCTCGATAACGCGGTATTTGCCGAGGTCGTTCGTGTATAGGAAATTCAGATTTTGAAGCCGTGAGGCGTGATTTTCATAGAGGTTTTCCAGCTTCGTATGGTCGTGGCAGATGCCATAAATTTCGCGTAATGCCTGCACGTCTTCACGGCATGTGGCGAAGTTGCGTACCAAATCGTCGAACGTGTAGTCGTGCAGCTCTCCGATGCGGCGGATGTCCGTCAGTCGCGGATCTTCGATGTCGGCATTGAAAAATAGCCGGTTGATGTTCACGAGGTCGATTTTTCCGTCCGTGCGGTTCTTGGTACTCCAATAGCCGTAGCGTACCTTCGCGCAGGCTATCCCCGTCAGACAGAGTTCCTCGACGACGTTGATGTCTATTTTTCGGATTCTGTTGAGCTGGTGGCATGCTTGCAGGGCGTTGGTCAGCATTTCTCCGAGCGGCTGGTCGTCGCGGCTGCGGGCATATACGACCGTTTGCGTGGGCGACGAAAGGAGTTGTCCGTGAATATTGCGGATATATTGCTGAATATAGTTGTGTTTGAGCGGCACTTTCCCGCTGCGGGAGATCAGCGCATCTTCGCGGATCGTCCGGTGCGGATGGTCGGGGTCGGGTACCGTGTCGCTCCATTGGTCGCCGTTCTTGTATCGCAGATTCCGGGCGTGCTCTTTGCGCAGGTAATCCATTGCGTCCCAATCCCGCGCACAACGCCACAGGAGCGTCAGATTGTCGTCGGCGTAGCGCATCGTGCCTTGCTCCCATTCGCGGCGTGTTCGAGCGACGCTTTTTTCCGTTTGGGCCAACAGTTTCAACTGCCGGGTATCAATATTCCGTAACATGGTCGTCCTCGTTTAATGCGTTCATCATCGTTTCGTTCAATTCTTCTTGTAATCGGTCATAAGCTGCGGTATTGGGACGCGTATCGGCAAGTATCGCCCGCAGCTTGTTCACCGCCGTTTGGTGTGCCTTGAAAATTGCGATACGTTGCAGATTCCGTTGTACGGCGGGATCGGTGCGGTCGAGTGCCGGCCCCATGCGTTTGTATTTGGCTTCGATATTCGTCAGACGGTCGCGGAGGGTGTAATACCGTTCGGCCGGATTTTTGGGGCGTGCCGTTCCATAGAAGCGATTTATTACGGGCAGATCGCGGCTGCTGATTTCCTCTCCGGTGAATAGCGCCTGCGAGGTGTGCACCATGTCTTTGATGAACTTACCCATTCCGCCGCCGTAATAGGTCAATACGTGTTCGACGTGCGAGGGGTTGTACTCGAAGATACCCCGCAGCAGCGGGTCGATTTCTCCGTTCTTGCGCAGTCCGGCCGGTGTGTTCTCATCGCCTCCGCCTAACCTGTTGATCCCCCGACAGAGGTAATAAATCGCTTTGTTTACGTTTCTCAGTCCCATTTCTGAGAGCGGATAGTTTGCCGTCGTCGAGTAGCTGCGGCGTCCGACAGGATAACCGAACGCATCCTCTCCGGCATACCAGATGTCGTACCACGGCGTCAAAGCCGTAGGAATCAGTACACGTGTCGCATCTCCTTTGGATGAGGGTGAAGCTACGGGCGAGAAATCCTCATAGAGCATCGTAAGCATCATGCGTGCGGCATCTTCGGAGCCGAGTTTTCCTCGGTAAAGGTCATGCAAGGCAGTTCCTATGCCGAAGAAAGCCCGGAATCCCTGTGGAAGCGGAATCTTCAAGTAACCGCGCTTTCCCATGCCGGGGATGATGAGGTGGTTATGTCTTTCGTATTCCGTAACGGCCAGATCGCGGCCGTCGTCTCCGCTTCCGGCGAGGAAGAAATCAAGCAGCAGACTGTCGAGAAATCCAGCCGCCGTCAGCGTGGCAACAGCCTGTGCAAATCTTTTCCGGTTACGCATGGCGATTCGTGCGACCTGTGCCGCTCCTTGTACCGAAGCATTGAAAAAGACGTAGAACATGCCGAGCGGTCGGGTCGCCGTACCACGACGGTTGAAATTCACCGTAACGTTTTTTGCATCGTCGATAGCCGTAAGGAGTGATTTTCCTTGTTCGAGCGATGTGGTGAAGGTCGCCAAACGGGATGTGTTTTCGGCAATGCGGGAGGCATTTTCCAGCGCGACGCCTATTGCTTGCATACCGCTTTTGCGGGCAGCATACGAGAGCCATACCCCGGCGCGTTCGCTGCGCTGCGTTGCTTTCAGCAGTTCACCTATACGCCCCGTGCGGAATGCAACGTAACGTTTGATCTCCTTTTCGGCCTCGGCGATGTCTTTACTATGTACGAACCCCGTTTCCCCGCCGTTTTCACGGAAATAGTCGTAAAGCGTGTCCATGACCCGTTCGCGGCCGAATTGCCGGATTAGTTCCTGCCGATCGGCGGTGTCGAGTACGTCGAGCGTCCCGGTTTCGGCGATGGTCAGCGGCTCGGCCTTGCCTCGCAGTTCGCGGGTGATTGCGGCCATACTTGCAGGGATGTTACGCACGAATCCTTCGAGATTCCCGCCTTTGTCGATGGCGTGTACCAGCGCGGCGTGCTGCACGTCGCGCAGGAAATTCGCTGCGACAAACGCCGGATTCCGGGAGGTAAAAGCTCTTGCCAGCCAGCGTGTCGCGTTCCCGACCGTATCATCCAGCCATTTTGGAATCGCCAGCCGGTTATATTGGTTGATCGCGTTCGCCACGGCGGGATCGGCGAAGGTTATCACATAACGGATACCGTTCACGTAACATTCCACATTGCGTTGTCGTTCGTAAGAATGTCCCAAGTGTCCTTCGTGCTCGAAACGACTGCCCGATTCGGCTTCGCGGACAATGTTGAACCGTTCGGTCTCCTCGATACGGTTATACAGGTAGTCGGCCAGTTCATCATCGTGTGCTTGAAGTGCCGCGTTCATCTCCTTTTTCAGCCGGGCGATCTCCTTACGTGCCGCCTTCGATAGTTCGATGTCCTCGACGGCGGGGTCTATGGTCGTCGTAACCCATCTGTTGCCGATGCCTTTTGCCAACCAGACCTTATCGACGCGGAACAAGTCTTCCGAATTGCGGCTGTTGTTCTGCACCAACCGTAAGGCCGACTGCCTCGCCCTGTTGGTTTTGGCGGCGATGATCGCTCCGATACCGATATTCACCATTTGAGCGATCGGATTGCGGGGCTTTGCGATACGTCCTTCGGCTTCGTGCAGCACTTTCCGTAAGGGGCGCGGCCCCGCACTGTCGTCGATGAAGTCGTACACGTCGGCCGCATCGAAAGCCACCGGCTCGCCTTTCTGGTCGCGGTAGTTGTAATCATAATCCCGTAAGGGTACATAGTAGTCCCAGCCGTGCCCTTTTATCAACTTGCGGTGTTCGGGGGCTAACATTCCGTCTTCGACGAGGATTTCCAGCACGCGGTCGTTTGCCGCATTGATCCGCTGCCACAATCGCTGTGTCGGAATCTCTCCGGCCCGGCGGCGGAAATCTGCGACGATACTTCGGGCCAGCGTTTCGTTCCACGCATCGCGCGGGTCGAGGGATAGGGCCGCAATCCCCGTTGCCTGCCGTTCGAGCGACGATTCGGCCGTGATGTAGTCGATGATGTGTGTTTCCGTCATGCCTGTTTCACGGGCTATGGCTGCGATTTGGTCGAGTATGGGGTCTAAATACTCTTTCGTGTATTTGTCGATTGCGACTTTGGCGATGCTTGTCAAGTGGTTCAAATGTTTGTGTATGTCCGTGAGGTCGTCGATGCTGCCTCCGCGCCGCACGACTTCTTCCTGTAATCTTTCGACGGGTAAAGTGCTATCTATGAACCGGAGTTGCTGACGGCTTTTCCAATTCCGCTTGTCGTAAATCACAGTCGGTTCGATTCCGGCCGGCGGAGCCATTTCGGGCTGTGCCCGTTTCTTTTTAAGCAATTCTTCGACATACTCGCTCGCATATTTGAAATTCTCCGGCAGAGGTCGTTCGCTTTTCATCGTGCGTCGCCGCAACGGAGTGCGGTAGTTGTCGGAGAGGACGAAATCGAGGTGTTTGCGCATGGAGTGCACGATTTGCTCTTTCGTCTCTTGGGGTAAGGTTTTCACCAGCTCGTCGATGATGCTGCGATAACTTTCTTGATCGGTGAGCTTTTGGAGGTCGAATAATGCGAGGTATTTGCGCATGGCCTTCAAACGATCATTGCCCATGCGGTCAATGATGGCTCGGCCCATGTCATCAAGCAGTCCATATACACGCATAGCGAAGTCATCGGCATTATGTTCGCCGAGTAAAACTCCGGTGATATGATGCTCGCGGATGTAGCGTTCGATGCTATACCGTTCGATATTTTCGGGTGTAGCGTCGTCGAATATCGCACGGTAACGCACGTTTTCAGAACGACCGAAAAGCTGTTTACGGATGCGTCGTTCGGTCGCTGTTGCGGCGACGGCTTCGGCGGCCGTGCGTGTTTTTTGCAGGCGGTGTTTCGACAACCACAACAAATAAGCGATGTCGCGGTCGCCGATACGCAGCGGAAGTCGCAATATGTCGCGTAGCAGCGAGCGGATACGGCCGATGATCCGGGCAAAGCGGCTCGGCGTGATGTCGCCTTCCGCCAAATGTGCGAGGTATTCTTCCGTCGCCAGACGGCGGGTATCTGTCCGGCGGTGCTTGGCGCCGGAGGATTGGTGCTCCTGCTCGCGGGCAATGTCGGTCACGCGGCTGCGCCCTTCGGTATCGAGACCATTGTAAACTTTATCGAGAAAGTCGCCGAAACGGTCGCCCATCAGCGAGCGTAAGCCCATGTGTCCGACAATTTCATGCAATACGGTCGCTTCGGCATCGGCGAGTGTCGTAATATTGGGCAGGACAATGAACGTTTGTCCCGTTTGCGGGTCGTAAAAACCTTTTGAGCGTCGTTTACGACGTTGCATGAGCGGGTCGGAATCGGTAATTGCATCGAGGTCGTCGATAATCTCGACCGGAGTGTTCAGCGTGCGGGCGATCCGGCGAACGCGGCGAGCCAACTCCGCATCGCTTGCCGGGGCGTCGGAACCGAACAGATTGCCACCGTCGCGGAAGCGGAGGCCGTTTCCTGCATTGTCGTCAATCAATTCGTCAGGGTCGATGTCTATGGTTGCGGTTTCGGATTTGTCGGTTTCCTCCTGTGCTTCGATCGCTGCCAGTTCCACTTTCATCTGCTCTTCCAGCTCGGCGATGCGTTCTTCTGCCGCCTCCAACTCTGCTTGTTTGGGAAATCCATTGCCGACCTGCGTCTGTAAATATTCGATGGCTTGTTGTGCCGTTTCCATTCCGAGCTGCCGCTTCTGTATTTCGGCGTCGTACTCCTCACCGGAGAGCACTTTTTCGACTTGGCTGATGACGTTAATCATCTTAGCTCCGGCTTCGCCTTGCAGGTCGCGCCATTCGTTGCATTGGTAATAAATCGTGCGGTTGATGCGCTCCTTTTCATTGGAAAGGTAATTCCGTCGTAAAACAATTATAATGTCGAACTCTTTGCCGTTGATTCCGATGCGGAGTGTCATGTCCGATTGTGTACGGTCGGGTGATTGGCGGAGGGCATCCGCTTCGGCTTCGATGCGTTTCGAGAGCGGAACGAACAGGTCTTCGATTTTTTCCGGCTCGGAGGCTTTGAGTTTTCCCACTTCCACCGATACCACCTTATTGTCCGGAAACAGGCTTCGCAGGAAATCTTTTTTCTTACGGATTTGAGCAATTATTTGCGGGGTTGTTTGAAGGACGTTTTGCAGTCGTTTGAGTTCATGTGCGACGTATATTTGATGTTGATTGTAGTAGTCGCGTGCGTTTCTCAGCTTGCGTAGTTTATTCTGTTCGAGCGACAGGGCGAGCGCCGCAGCGCTGCCGGAGAGTGAGGCCATCATCTGCCCGAAATTCGTGCTGTCGCTGCTGTCGGTTTCGGGTTCTTCGAGCGAGCGTTCCGTAACCTCGCCCTTCATTGCCTGCTTAATGAACGATTCCTTGATTTTCAGCCGTTGGTAGCCCGTAACATCAAGCGTTTGTTTCACTCCGAGGCGCAGAATACGCACGGGTTTGTCCATTTGCAGGTGCAGATTGCCCTGCCGCACAATGCGGCCGATGCGTTGCAGGTAGTCCATAGGACGTATGGGTACGTCCAGATTGACGAGCATGTGCAGACGCTCCTGCATATTTACTCCGATACCTAATTTCTCGGTCGTGCCGAGTACGATCCGTACTTCGCCGTTGTTTATTTGCTTGTAGAGCGCCTCGCGTTTCGCGTCCGTTATGTAGTCGTGGATGATAGCGACCTGCTGGGCCGGTATGCCGGCGTCGATGAATTTACGCTTCATATCCACGAAAAGATTGAAGCTGTGGTCGCGGCTTTGGTAGGCGTCGCAGAAAACGGCAACCGTGCCGTTGTAATCGGCCGTCGCTTTCAAATCTTCTACGACTTCGCGCACGGCATGATTGACTTTGCTGTTGGGATCGTCCGGTAGAGCGGGATTAACCAGCCGCACGTCGATTGCCGCACGTTTGGCCAGTCCGAACATGACCAGCGGGATATGGGAGTTACGACGTTTTTCCTTACCGGGCATAGCGTCGTATTGAGTCAGTATTTCCCGTATGCTGCGCATGATAGCCCGCAGCGCAGGCGTTTGGTCGAGCAGTATATCCTCCGGTTTGCCTCCCTCGATGCGCGGCGTTCCTACACCTTCGCGCAGATCCGGTACATCCTCCGTGAGTACGGTGTGCGCGACTTTCTTCCAGATCGCCAGCAGTTCCGGCACGTTGGAGTAACTGGCGAAGCGTTCGACTACGCGGAATTTGCCGTTTGTGGCAAACTCGGCCGATTCCTCGATATTTCCGAAATTGTTCGCAAAGGAATCGAAATCGGCGATCTCGTACTGTTCGAGTTCGTGTTTGGGCAGCAGATAGCGCAGGAACGTCCACATCTCGGCCATTGTATTGGATATGGGTGTTCCGGTGGCGAATACGACGTTTTTGTTCTGTTTATTTGCCAGAATATAAGATGTTTTCAGCCTCATGCTCTGCGCCCGTTGCGACGCCGCAGGGTCTATACCTTTGATATTTTGCAGGTTGGTGGTAAAACCGAGCTTCTTGTAGGCATGTGCTTCATCTACCAGCAAAGCGTCGATTCCCAACTGTTCAAAGGTCATCGTCTCGTCCGTGCGGCGGTCGAGCAGACGTAATGCACGAGTACGGGCCTGTGCTTTGAGTTTTTCTTCCTCTTTGACTGTTTTATCCGTTATTTTCTTGTTTTCCAGTCCCTCGATCTGTTTCTTGATAGCATAAGCCTGCCGTTTGGCATTGTCCGGAGAATTGGCTTCGATTTCTTCGAGCTGTTGCATCTTCTCTGCGATCAGCGTGTCGATATATTCATTGACACGCTCCGGGGCATCCGGTATGGCATCCAGATAGCTGTGATAGAGTACGACAATATCCCAATCGTTATAGGCGATCTTTGCGAATAATTCCTGCCGCTGCGATGCCGTGAGGTCTTTTTCGGACGGAACGAGGACACGGGCGGCCGGATAGAGGGATTTTATTTCGGAGGCGAATTGGTTGAATGTCGAGCGTTGTACGACGATGCACGGCTTCTGGGCGATACCGAGCCGCCGCATCTCCATTGCCGTAGTTATGAGGGTCAGGGTTTTTCCCGTGCCGACTTCGTGTGCCAGCAGCGTTGCTCCTTGCAAACCTCGCATGACACCGATTTTCTGATGCTCGCGCGGCTTCTTCGTGTGTGCGGCGTTGGGAAAATAATCGAACGATGAAACGTCGATCTGTCTTTCGACGGTGCTGTTGAAGGTTCTGTTATATATTTCGACGAGCTTATCGGTCGTTGTTTTATCTTGTCCTTTAATCCATTGTTCGAATCGTTCTTCCAGCTCGGTCTGTTTCATGGCGGCCTGTGCCATCGCTTCGGGGTCTTTGACACGCTTTTCTTTTTGAGCCAAAGGGTCGTATTCGCTGCGACTGATGTAGGTCTGCGTCTTGTTCATCCGGTCGAGTGCGAGTTTGCTCCCCGGCGCTTGCGGAATCCCCATACTGGTATCGACCGTATTCCCTTCGTTCGAGATTTTGGCGATATACTTGTTGGCCGATGTTTTGGCGATATGGGCCGTTACGTTGAACGTCTCTTTGAAAAACTGTTCGTATAGGGCGATGGGTATCCATGTGCTGCCGAGCGATACTTTAATCAGCGGCAGCGGAATATCCATCGGAATAATTTTCACGAGCGCACGGATGTTGGCGTCGAACTGTCCGTTTTCATTGGCTTGCTCGGCCTGTTCGAGTTTCTCGCGGACATTTCCCGAGAGGTATTCGTTGCGCTCCTCATAAAGACCCGTTACCGGATTGACATAGATAAGTTCCTGTGCGAGCAGTTCTTTTTCTGTATCCTCCTGCTGTATGTGGAGCAATTCTGCGATATAGGGCATATCGAGCCGTCCGTAGCGGTAGAGCGATACGGCGATCGCGTCTTTCGGCGTGTCGGCTTTCAGTTCGCGTGTCGGTTCCAGCATCCGGCGAAAGAAGATGTCCGACCTTTGGATGTCATGTCGTTTCTTTCCGTCGGGAGTTACGATTTCCTTGTCGTTTTCGATGGCTGCGATGGAGGGAAAATCCACGTCGTCGCGCAGGAATGAAATACGCGTGTTTCTTGATAATGTCCCGTAACGACGGGTGAAGGTAGCGTAGGCGTCGTTAAGCTCGGCTCGCAGTTGCTCGATGTTCGGCAGATCATTGCGTTCGGCATCGAGCAGCTCTGTGATCGCACTTTTCAGCCGCAGGTAATCGCCTAACGCTTCGACTTTACTGCGGTTGCGGATTTTCAACGAGTTCCAGTCGGCGGGTACGGCTTGTCCGAACCGCACGATATATGGTTTTCCGTCGATGATCGTAAGTCCTCCCTCTTTTGTACTGTTGGGGGCCTCGACCGCTTGCGGTATTCGCTCCGTTGCGGGTGCCGGGGCCGATGTGTAGATATTTTCGGGGAGTGCGGATATGAAACTGTCGAGCGTGCGGGACTGGTCTATGTCGCTTGTGGGGACGCAGCGCTGTTCTGTGGGGCGTATTTCCACGCCACTTTCGAATCCGAAGCGCATCTGGCCGGCCATGAACTGCGGATTGTCGTGAAAATACTTGTTATAGTTCATGTGTGCCGTTGCTGCTTCGGTCTTTACCTTCCCGTTCGGTAGTTTGATAATTCGTTCGTAGGGCGCCTCGCGTTCCGTAATGGTCGATTGCATATTTACGGCATAGGGTGCCGGCCCGGCTTCGTCGCGTTTGCGGACGATAATGATGTCGGCCGAGGTTTCGGTGCCGACCGTATTTTTGAATGTACCGGTATTCAGACGGACTGCCCCGATGAAGTCTGCATTACCGTCGTTTACGACCCAATTCCGCAAATTTGCACTCCGATCGAGCGTTGCTGTCGAGGTAATGAATACGCCCAATCCGCCGGGTTTGAGCTTCCGGATGCTTTTGGCGATGAAATAGTCGTGAATCTCGAAACGTGAGGATAAATCGCGGTCGAACGTATCGTGTACTTTGAACGTTCCGAACGGTACATTGCTGATCACCAGCGAATAGCTGTTGTTAGGTATGCGCTGCTGCTCGAAACCTTCGATGTGGATATGCGCTTCGGGATAGAGCGCACGAAGGATGTGGCCGGACAGATCGTCGAGTTCGATTCCTGTCAAATCCGATTTCGACCGTATCGAAAGAGGCATCAGACCGAAAAAATGTCCGATGCCGGCCGATGGTTCGAGGATGCGGCCACCGTCGAATCCGAGGCGTTCCACCATATCCCATATCGACGATATGACTTCGGGTGGAGTATAAAATGCGGTGGTTGTGGATGCGCGTGCCGCTTCGTATTCATCGGCTGTCAGTAGTTCGCGCAGTTCGTTGTGGTAGGGATGGGCTATTTTGAAGATTGCTGGAATACCGCCCCAGCCGGAGAATTGCTCCAATACAGCTTTTTCTTCCGGGGTGGCTTCGCGGCCTTCGGCTTCGATTTCTTTAATGAGCCGGATTGCGGCGAGATTGGCTTTGATCTTGCCAACCTCGCCTCTCGGAGCGAGGTCGTGTCCTCGTTCGATTACATGGTTTTTGTACGAGGTGTTTTTTGCGACTTCGCTTTCTCCACCTTTTTCAACGTGGCGATGATCTCCCGCATCATTTTTTCGCTGATGGGTATTTGTTCCGGCTCCTCCGGACAGTAACACGGTCGGAGGAGTTGATAGTAATACTCGTCCACTACTACCGGATCTTCGTCCCGTTCGAGTGCTGCCTGCCGCCACCGCATCGCCCGTGTTACGGTCTGGTCTATCGAATCGAGCAATTCCGCCGGATTCTCCCGATACTGTTGCAACAGGCTTCTCGGCTGATAAAATGCCAGTTCCCAAAGCGCCGTCTTTGCGGCTTCCGTTTCCATAAGCGGGATAGTCTTTCTCGCTACTGTTTTCCCGTCGTTCATCGTTTCGTGTATTTTGATTCTCTTGTAATATATGGTCGAGCGTCTTGGCCGCTGTTATGTTGTCAAGATAAGCATTTAATTCTTTTTTTGCAAGTTCGGCCAGCTCGCCGACGGTAATATCTGCCGGGGCATAACGATTGTGTCCATTGGGTAAAAAGGTTTGTTCTTTGTTTCGCAGTCGCCATAATATTGGCTCTCCGAAGCCCATAATATCTTTTATTTTCAAGTTATTAGAATACCCGTATCGGTTGTCGTAGCTTTGTGGTGCGACGGGTACACTGACATAAATGCCCAAATCCGTTTCGGGTGCCCAAAGTGTAAACGAGCCGTCGCCGCCGGCCGGTGCTATATTGGTCTGGGCATAGATGGTTTTACCCTTGCGATCCGTTTCGTGCTCCCAGCCCAATTCATCGGCGAAAGCACGGCTGAATCGCTCCAAATCCTTGCGGAAGTTCTTTTCGGGGCGTAGATTGCCAGTCTCGTTTGTGTCTTTCTCGACAGCCCCCGTCATGTCGTATATTCCTGCCAATCGGTATTGTGCTCCCGTTCCTGTCGGCTGGGATGTTTTCTCGGCCTTGTCGAGATCGGCCATGTCGAACGCCTCCACCTGCTCGTAGCTGTCCATTTGCGCGGCATATTCCTCCATGCCGGGCATTTGGCGGGCGGCGGTGTAAATAGGTTTCAGATAGGGGCGGATCACGTCGCCCAGATCGGCGATCATCCGGCGGGAGAAGTCGGCGAATCGACGCGCTCCGGCCTCAACATGGTAAGCGGCCATTTGTGCACCTATGGAGAGTATTTCGGGGTCGAAGCCGGCGTTGAGTTGTCCGAGTTTCTCGCGCATCCGTCGTTTCAGTTCCTCGTATTGCTCGGTCGTTACCAATTTGTTCTGCGCCCCGTATTCGGGAGCTGTGCCGGCCGATGAAGCGGAATCGTCGGCTGTTCCCGATTGTTGTTTTTCCGCTGTCTGTCGGGCGTGTACCTCCTCTAATTCCGCATAGATGCTGTGTTGGAGCGGAAATACGGGTTTTCCTTCTTCTTGTTCTGCTGCCTTATTGATTTCCACCACTAACCGGATAGCGGCGTCTGCACTTTGTTCAGCCAATTTACGGATATGGTCGATGAATCGTTCGCGGGCTTCGTCATTTTGAACGATACTTTGTTTTTTATATCCCAGTCCCTCACGGGCCCTTGCCGAATAAAAACGGTACATATTATATGCCTTCGGAGAGTATGAATCTACCGGAACCAATGCCGCTTTATCAAATAGCGGATGTTGGATGGCGGGCTGTTCTTCCGATGTCGGGCGGGTGGTGTCGGATGTTGGTGCTGTCCCCCGAAATGCCTCGGCGTCTTCCGGGGTGTCGAATAGAAAACTGCGAGTGAAGGAGCTGTAATATCCGTCGTGTTCTTTGGCCCTCTTTTTCAAACTTTGAAATGCATTTCGTTCGATCCGTTCTGCCAATTTGACAGAGTAAAGAGTAGCGCCGGTCTTGGAGTGGCGGGTTTGTTCCGTAGGGCTGAAAAGTCCGGTTTCGGCCGATGTGTCGGATGTCGCGGTTTTCGTTCGATGCTGACTTTCGGCAAGGTCTGCCAGCTCCGCATGGATGCTGTGGCGAGGCGTAAGGATCGGTTTGCCCGCATATTTTTGAGCCGCAGCGTTGGCTTCCGCAACCAACTTGATTGCGGCGCGAACGTCTTTCTTGGCCAGCCGCCGCACGTCGCGGATGAATCCGGCTTTGATAAGGTCATTGTTCAGCACGCTGAAAACCTTATCGGGAAACGACGCGACGGCATGATGCAGGTATCTGTCGTATTCTTGGGTAATTGCAGGCGGAAACGTATCCTCGGCCGATGTGCTGTTTTGCGGGATTTCCTTTTGCCGTTCTTCTCGGAGCGGTAAAGTCCCCTGCGCATGATAAGCCTCCACCGCCTCGGCAATAACTTTGCTTTTCGAGGCTTCGGTACGGGCGATACGTTCCTGCAAACGGCCTATTTCCGCTTGCAGGGGAGCTAAAATGTCGTTGAGATTACGGTCGGAGAAATCGCGCGGCACGTCGAACAGATCACTCTCGGAAGGTTCGTGAGACGGCCCGAACAACGTTGTTTGGTTATCCTCTTCGTAAGCGGTTCCGATATTGCGTTTTTCGGCAGCATAGCGGGTGCGAAGCGTGTGCAGTTCGGCCCTGTATTGGTCGAGACGGGCTTCGATCTCGGCGGCGGTCTCGGCCGCTATTCGTCGTTCGTCGTCGGTGAGGGGGCCGGATATTGCGTCCAGTCCGCCTCCATGTCGAACTGCGGCCGACCCGCCGCCCTGTTGTCCGAGATACGCATCATCACCTGCTGGGGCGTTACGTTGTTCTCCATCGACAGTCTCGCTACGATCGTTGCCAGTCGCTTCAAACGCTGAGGTGTCAATCCCGTTTCCGTTTTCGGTTTCGTCGTCATAATTTGCTGGATTGGGAGGTGCTGTCTCTGTCGCTTCAAAGTTAGTGTTTTTTGAAGATTCGGACGCATCCTCGATGAATAAATTATCTATTTCTGCCCATTGATCCTGCGACGTCTGTCCGGCCCATTGTGCGAAGGCGTCGTCATATAATAATTCCGTGCGGACGCGCTCCTGTTCGGCTTCATACTCCTGCATCCGGGCGTAATCCTCTTCGTCCATATCGTCGTATGGATTCGGAGTGTCGTTGTGCAACCTTACGGCAGCGTTGTAAGCCTGTCGTGGCGAATGTATTCGGGAGAGTACTTCCAGCACGGCATCTTTGATCGTCTTGTCGTCCATGTCCCAATGTGCCTGCTCCGTATTCCCGCCGCCGTATTGGAAATAAAGCCGCTCGGCGTATTGTTCGGGGGTGATACCGTCCGAAGATAGGATGCTGAACCGCGAGCGGCGTTCGTTTTCATTGCCCGTAAATCCGAGTTCTCGGGCCAACCCCCGACGATTGCCGCTGTCTTTCCATGCGAACCTCAACCCGCTGGCAATATCACGCAGGATCACGTCCTCGATAGATACGAAATCACCTAACTCGGCCGCAGATTGGGTGTAGGGTGTCGTTCGCTC
>UMDB01027633.1_pt1 | contig 19783 bp, 17 predicted proteins | sample 1964361 | NCBI WGS metagenome assembly UMDB01 (sample SAMEA4835981, study PRJEB28245) | human gut metagenome | biome: gut microbiome; material: fecal sample | place: Denmark | collected 2008 | reverse complement strand
ACCTTATCACCCTTCATCAGCGTAAGGAAAAATGAAAATTATGAAAAAAGTAAGGAGGGAAACGCAATGGTTTTCAATAAAGAGTCAGACTTTGAGGAGGCTCTAATCAAAATACTATCTGAAAAAGGATGGGAAAAAGAGGTTCTTAAAAACTATTCTGAAAAAGATTTATTACAAAACTGGGCAAATATACTCTTTGAAAACAATAGAGATATTGACAGATTGAACGATTACCCTCTGACAGACAGCGAAATGCAACAAATTTTAGAGCAAATCGAAGCTCTTAGAACACCATTAAAATTAAATGGGTTTATTAACGGAAGAAGTGTGTCTATCGTCAGAGATAATCCGGATGATAAGCTGCACTTTGGTAAAGAAATCAGTTTGAAAATTTATGACCGCCGTGAAATTGCAGCAGGTCAGAGCAGATACCAAATAGTTCAACAACCAAAATTCCCCACAAAATCAAAACTGTTGAACGACCGCCGAGGCGACTTAATGCTACTCATCAATGGTATGCCTGTTATACATATTGAGTTGAAGAAAAGCGGTATTCCGGTAAGTCAGGCTTACAATCAAATTGAGAAGTATTCACACGAAGGAATATTCAGCGGTTTATTTTCTTTGGTGCAAATTTTTGTCGCTATGGAACCTAACGAGTCGGTTTACTTCGCCAATCCGGGTCCGGACGGTAAATTCAATCCCGATTACTATTTCCATTGGGCTGATTTCAATAATGAGCCTATAAACGAATGGGATAAAGTTGCTTCAACTTTACTTTCTATTCCTATGGCTCATCAGCTTATAGGCTTTTATACGGTTGCCGATGATTCCGACGGTGTATTGAAAGTAATGCGTAGTTATCAGTATTTTGCGGCAAGTGCCATTTCAGATAAGGTTGCCAAAGCCAAATGGGAAGGTAACAATCAACTCGGTGGCTACGTGTGGCACACCACCGGTTCAGGCAAAACTATGACCAGCTTTAAGTCTGCTCAGTTAATTGCAAGCTCTAAAGATGCGGACAAAGTTATTTTCCTTATGGACAGAATTGAACTCGGCACACAATCACTTAAAGAGTATCGTGGCTTTGCCGATGAAAATGAGGCTGTTCAAGCGACCGAAAACACAAAAGTTTTAATAACAAAATTAAAAAGTTCAAACCCTGCTGATACATTGATTGTTACTTCTATTCAAAAGATGAGCAATATAAAAGACGAAGCAGGAGGATTGAATGCTCGTGATATTGAACTTATAGGCGATAAGCGTATTGTGTTTATCGTTGATGAAGCTCATCGCTCTACTTTTGGCGATATGCTGATAACTATCAAAAATACATTTCCTAAAGCAATGTTTTTCGGTTTTACCGGCACCCCAATTCAAGATGAAAATCAAAAAAAGAAGAATACGACAACTACGGTTTTCGGAAATGAATTACATAGATACAGTATTGCGGACGGTATTAGGGATAAGAACGTACTTGGGTTTGACCCATATAAAGTGCTTACATTTAAGGATAAGGATGTTCGCAAAGTAGTTGCTTTAGATAAAGCAAAGGCTCAAACCGAAGAGGAAGCAATTTCCGACCCTGTTAAAAGCAAAGTATATTATAAATATATGGATGCAAGCAAAGTCGGTATGGTCGGACACTTTGATGAAAAAGGCGACTATATAAAAGGTATTGAGGATTATATACCAAGTGTTCAATATAAGACCGAAGAACATACCAAAACAGTTGTAAAAGATATATTGGAAAATTGGACTACACTCAGTCACAATAGCAAGTTTCACGCTATTTTTGCTACAAGTAGCATTCCGGAAGCAATTGACTATTATAGATTGTTCAAAGAAATGAAGCCGGAACTGAAAGTTACAGCCTTATTTGACCCAAGCATTGATAACAATGGAGGAGTTCAATTTAAGGAAGATGGACTTGTGGAAATAATAAGCGACTACAATGAAAAGTACAGCCAAGATTTTACTATTCCTACATTTGCTAAAATGAAAAAGGATATAGCAGCTCGTCTTGCACATAAAAGACCGTATGAGAGAATTGTAAACGAGCCTGCAAAACAAATTGATTTACTTATTGTTGTTGACCAAATGCTTACGGGATTTGATTCTAAGTGGATTAACACTTTGTATTTGGATAAAGTCCTCCAATATGAAAATATTATTCAAGCATTTTCTCGTACAAATCGTTTGTTCGGACCGGATAAACCATTCGGTACTATTCGTTATTATCGAAAGCCTCACACTATGGAGCGAAACATTAACGCTGCTGTAAAACTATATTCAGGCGACAAACCTCTTGGCTTATTTGTTCAGCATCTTGTTGAAAACTTAAAGCGGATGAACGAACTCTTTGGCAATATTTTCGATTTATTCCACAACGCAGGAATTGAAAACTTTGAAAAACTGCCAACCGATACCACGATTTGTAGGAAATTTGCAAAAGATTTTAATGAGTTCAATGAATATTTAGAAGCTGCAAAAATACAAGGTTTCAAATGGGGCATTACTTCTTATGTTGATGAAACAACCGGAGAAGTCGTTGATGTAACCATGGATGAAAACACATATTTGATATTGGCTCTTAGATATAAGGAATTGTCCGGCGGTACCGGAGGTACAGACGGTGGTGATGATGTTCCGTATGACCTTGTAGGCTATATTACCGAAATTGATACAGGCTTAATTGACTCGGATTATATGAATTCTCGTTTTGATAAGTATATTAAATTGATTAACGCCGAAGGAACGACACAGGAAGCGATAGAACAAGCGGAAACTGAGTTGCATAAAACATTTGCTACACTTTCTCAAGATGAGCAGAAATATGCTAATATTTTCCTGCACGATATTCAAAGAGGTGATGTCGTAGTAACAGAGGGCAAGTCATTAAGAGACTATATCAACGAATATTTGTCAAAGGCTAAAAATGACCAAATCCATCAAATCGCAACTGCGTTAGGTCTAAATGAAGAAATACTCAGAAATATTATGAGTTTGAAACTTAACGAGAATAATCTCAATGAATTTGGCAGATATGACGAGTTGAAAAAAACTGTCGATAAAGCAGTAGCAAAGAATTATTTTGAAAAAATAGAGGGAACTAAAATAATACCACCCAAAGTCAATGTAAAAGTTGACAAGTTACTTCGTGATTTTATTATCAACGGCGGTTATGAAATCCAAATGCCAACAGATAATGAATAATTGAACTGTTTTTGGAGTCAAGGGCTTATCCCCTTGGCTCCTTTTTCATTCTTTCTTGGGAACAGCGTAAGTTGGGAGATATTGCTGACATTGTGGGTGGTGGAACCCCAAGTACAGGAAATCAGAGCTATTGGGACGGTGATATTGATTGGTATGCACCTGCTGAAATTGCGGATCAAATCTATGCAAATTCGAGTCAAAAAAAGATAACCGGCTTGGGTTATGAGAATAGTTCAGCTAAAATGCTTCCTCCCGGTACAGTCCTGTTTACATCTCGTGCAGGGATCGGGAAAACAGCCATTTTAACCCGAAAAGGCTGCACTAATCAGGGATTTCAGTCCATTGTCCCACATCGTGGAGAGCTTGACTCTTACTTCATTTTTTCTCGAACCGGAGAATTAAAACGATATGGAGAGCTTGTTGGGGCTGGATCAACTTTCGTCGAGGTTTCGGGAAAGCAAATGGCTGTAATGGAGCTGATGATGCCGCCAACGATGCGAGAACAACAGACTATTGGAGGTTTCTTTCAGCAGCTCGACCACCTTATCACCCTTCATCAGCGTAAGCCCTTATAATAATTGGAGGAAATTATGCTGAATAACATAAACAAAACAGATTTATTCTATGATTACTACGCTCAATGGATAACAGTGTATAAGGAAGGGGCGATAAGAAAAGTCACGATGGACAAATATCTGCTTACGCTTTCGTGGATAAAACGATTAGCGCCGGATTTGAAAGTATGTGAGCTTTCAAGAATAACATATCAAAAGTTGCTTAACGATTATGCGAAGCAACACGAGAGGCAGACAACGATGGATTTCCATCATCAACTAAAAGGGGCTGTGCTTGATGCTGTTGACGAAGGACTTATTGAACGAGACCCGACAAGAAAAGCTATCATTAAAGGGAAAAAGCCGAGACATAAGAAGATTAAGTATCTCAATCAATTTGAGTTGCACAAATTATTGTCAGTACTGGAGCTTAACCAAGAACTTAATTGGGATTGGTTTATTTTATTAGTGGCGAAAACAGGAATGAGATTTTCTGAAGCATTAGCAATAACGCCAAATGATTTCGATTTTTCTAAACAATCCTTATCAATTAACAAAACTTGGGATTATAAAGGCAATTGTGGTTTTATGCCAACTAAAAACCAGTCTTCTGTTAGAAGAATACAGATAGATTGGCAACTAATAATTCAGTTTTCGACATTAGTTAAAGACCTGCCGCAAGATGAACCGATTTTTATTTCGGGAAAAGTATATAATTCTACTGTGAATGATATTCTTACAAGACATTGCAAGAAAGCCGGAATTCCAATAATATCAATTCACGGACTCAGACATACACACGCTTCACTGCTTTTGTTTGCTGGAGTATCACTAGCAAGTGTTGCACAAAGATTAGGGCATTCAAGTATGACAACCACGCAGAAAACTTATCTTCATATCATTCAGGAACTTGAAAACAAGGATGTAGATTTGGTTATGCGTTCGTTATCAAGTTTGAATTGACGACAACCGCTTACGCTAATGAAGGGCGATATAATACAATTATTTGTAAATTAAAAGTGATATTCAAAGTGACAACTCTAATGTCACTTTAGAATAAGTGAATTTATAATTAAACCTCTGATTTTTCAATTTATTATCTATCAATAAATAAACATAAACATGAGTACTAATCAAAATGCTATAATAAACATACAAATAGTAAATCCATATTAAGAGGGTTTTACTATTATTTGTCACTGCCTCTTGCAGTGGGGTGCATTATATTAGAGTTATAAATATGTTTCATTTTACAAGAGCATCAAAAAAGCATCAATTTTCAACAAAAACTATAACGACAAAAATGAACAGCACTTTCAAATTCTGAAAGTGCTGTTTTTATGCGGATTTTGTGGGGGGACTGTATTTTAACACGCGGCTTAACTGAAAGCGTGCTTTTCGCTCAAAAACCGCGTGCCGGGCTTCGTCGCCGAGCGCTGCCGGTGGCAGATGCAGCGAGGCGAGGATGGCGCAGCGGTCAAAATATGGCGTAACACCGCCATATTTTGGGCACCGCAAGAGGGGTTGCAAAGCAACTTCAAGTCCGTTTGTATACCATAGGCAATCTTGTGGGGATAATCATTGCTTTTGTTTTACGGCGATTTTGCTTGTGTTTCCCATATAGATAAAACTACGGCGCACGGTCTTTTCCGTACGCCGCTTTTTCATTTTTACACTGTATTATGTTCACTTTGTGCCACACAATCCACCCAATCCGTTTGGTACATCATCAAAAAAGCATCAATCACAATTCAAATCCGTTAGTGATTACTTTTTCTTTTTTATATAATTTTTTATTCTTTGTGTGAATTCATATATGCAGATTTAATGCTGTTTGGTAATTCATCAGGAGTCATACTTTTTATCCTATCTTCGTTTCCGTCTTTGATAGCCTCACTGTAATACCAACATTTGAAATTTAACATATCAAGCGTTTTATTCAACTTGGTAATCTCAGCTTCTACTTGCTTTTTTTGGTTTTCAAACAACTCTTTTCTTTTGGTATATGTTGAACTTCCTTCCATACACCAAGACATAAATTGCTTAATGTCTTTTATTTGTAAACCTGTTTTTTTCAAGCATTCAATTACACGCAATGCCTCAATTTCATTTTCGCTAAATTGTCTAATTCCCGATGTGCGATTTAATTCGGGAAACAGCCCTTCTTTATCATAGTAACGCAAAGTTGATACCGGTAAATCAAACATTTCAGATACTTGACCGATTGTATACATATTTTTCCCTCCAAAAAATAAAAAACTCTTGACTTAAAGTTAGGTTTAGGTGTTATTATCAATATAACAGAGATTAAAAAAATATTCAATAGCAAATTTCAAAATTTTGGAGGTTGAAATATATGGCAGTAAAACAAACAGCCGGTAGAAAAGAATTAGGAGAATTTGCTCCGAAATTTGCCGAATTAAATGATGATGTATTGTTTGGTGAGGTTTGGAGCAGAGAAGATAAGTTATCGCTTAGAGACCGTTCACTTGTAACAGTTACTTCTTTAATGTCGCAAGGTTTAATTGATTCCGCTTTTCGTTACCATTTGGAAAGTGCTAAGAAAAATGGAATTACAAAAGAAGAAATCACGGAAATTTTAACACATAATGCTTTTTATGCAGGATGGCCCAAAGCTTGGGCTGCATTTCGTATGGCAAAAGAAGTGTGGAATGAAAAGAACGAGGAAACTGAAGATAATACGATTGAAAAACATGCTTCGTCAATGATATTTCCGATTGGTGAGCCGAACGACAACTTTGCACAGTATTTCAGCGGAAAGAGTTTTCTCGCTCCTGTTTCTAAAGACCAGGTTGGCATTTTTAATGTGACCTTTGAGCCGAAATGCAGAAACAATTGGCATATTCATCATTCTGAAAACGGTGGCGGTCAAATTTTGATTTGTGTTGCCGGACGAGGATATTATCAAGAATGGGGCAAGAAAGCTATAGAAATGCTGCCCGGCGATGTTATAAATATTCCTGCGAATGTCAAACATTGGCACGGAGCTTCGGCTGATAGTTATTTTTCTCATTTAGCTATTGAAGTTCCGGGAGAAAATACATCAAATGAATGGCTGGAAGCTGTGTCAGATGAGGAATATTTTAACGCAATAAATTCTTAAAGGGAGAACTTAATTATGAGTAAAAAAGTTTTAATTCTGTCAGGCAGTCCTCGAAAGAATGGTAACTCTGACATTTTGTGTGATGAATTTGCCAAAGGTGCAACAGAAGCCGGTCATAATGTTGAAAAAATTCATGTGTCCGAAAAGAATATACACCCTTGTATTGCTTGTTACCATTGCAGTAAAAATAGCGGTGCGTGTGTATTTAAGGACGATATGGCTGAGATTTTACAAAAAATGATTGATGCTGATGTTCTTGTGTTGGCGAGTCCGGTTTACTTTTATTCAATAGATGCTCAGCTAAAAGCAGTTATCGACCGTACTGTTGCTCGTTGGTTGGAGGTTAAAAATAAGGAATTTTATTATATTACTACTATGGCAGACAATGAAAAATCGTCAGCAGACACAACATTGGCTTGTTTCAGAGGTTATGCCGATTGTGTCGAAGGTGCAGTTGAAAAAGGAGCTGTTGTTGCCGGCGGTGTGTATGAAAAAGGTGAAATTAAAAATCACCCTGCAATGAAACTTGCATATCAAATGGGTAAAAATGTGTAAGAAAAATTCTATATTATTAAAGAATGGAGCAAAATTATGTTAGGAAATTTTAGTTATTGTAATCCGACAAAACTTTATTTTGGAGAAAATTCATTATCCAATTTAAGTGATGAATTAAAAAAATACGGTGATAATGTTGTACTTGTATATGGTACAGGTTCTATAAAAAAGAATGGCATTTATGACGATATAATCAAAATTCTAAAAGAAAGCAATAAAAATATCACAGAAATTGAGGGCGTGATGCCAAATCCGACTGTTGAAAAACTTTATGAAGGTATAGAAATAGCAAGAAATCATAATGCGGATTTTATTCTCGCAGTTGGCGGTGGTTCTGTTTGCGATTTTTCAAAGGCGCTTTCTGTTTCTGTTAATTGTAATGAAGATCCTTGGGAAAAATATTTTGTTCGTTTTGAAGAGCCGGATTGTGAAATAATACCGATTGGCTGTGTTTTGACTATGGTTGGAACCGGTTCGGAAATGAACGCAGGTTCTGTAATTACAAATCAGAATACTAAAGAAAAAATCGGTCATGTCTTTGCAGATGAAAAGATTATGCCGAGATTTACAATCCTTAATCCTCGCTTTACAATGACATTGCCGAAATACCAAATGGTGTCGGGAATTTATGATATTTTCAATCATATTTGCGAACAATATTTTTCAGGGACTGATGATAATACAAGCGATTATATCAGCGAAGCACTTATGAAAAGTGTTATTCACTCAAGTCTTGTTGCGGTAAAAAATCCTAATGATTACGAAGCAAGAAGCAATATTATGTGGACTGCTACTTGGGCGCTTAACACTCTTATTGCCAAAGGCAAAACAACCGATTGGGAGGTTCATATGCTCGGTCAGGCAGTCGGAGGTTATACAAATGCAACCCACGGTATGACGCTTTCTGCTGTTTCTCTCGCTTATTACAGATATATTATGCCTTACGGAATTGATAAATTTAAGCGTTTTGCAATCAATGTTTGGAACGTTTCCCCTCAAGGCAAATCAGATGAGCAAATTGCAAAAGAAGGATTACTTGCAATGGAAAATTGGATGAACGAAATCGGTGTTATTACCAATATATCCGATTTTGGAGTTACCAAAGATGATATAGAAAACATTGCCGATTTAACACTAACAATGGATGGCGGTTATAAGACTCTTAGCCGTGATGAAAAAATCAAGGTGTTGTCTGATAGCTTATAATATTTATTTATCAATCACCATTTGATTTGGAAAATCTGACCATATAACATTTAATTTAATATTTAATTACTTACAGCGTGAGGAATTCTCACGCTGTTTTTTCATCTGTTCAAATAACGATTATCCGTCTTATATCACAATTCAAATCCGTTTGTAACGCCCAACAGCATATCCGTGTTTCGCTTGACATAATACATTTCAGTTATCTCCGAAGTTGTGTGTCCGAGTAAGTCTGCCACCTGCCTCGGTGTTAACGCTTTTACCGTTCCGTCCTCAGCTCGCACACCTGTTACAAGCTTTGTTGCGAAGGTGTGGCGCAGGCTGTGTAAGCCTTTTTTCTCGATTCCTGCCGCATCGAGTATGGAATAAAACCGCTTTCTTAAATTCAACGGTCTTGTAAAGTTTCCGTCTGCATCGGGTATCAACGGTGCGTCCTCACCGAAATATCGCTCGTTGCGTAACTCAATAATCGCTTGTATTGCTGTTTCGTTTAATGGAACTATACGCTTGCTTGAAACGGCTTTCAGCTTGCCTACAATAATTTCTCGTCCGCTTTTTCGCTCTGTTCCGTCACGCTTTTGAGCTTCTTTGACACCTCTTTGAATGTGCATCACTTTCTTTTCAAGGTCTATGTCGCTGTTGATTAAACCTAATGCTTCAGCGGTTCTGAGTCCCGTGTTCAGCATAAGAATATATGCTGCCGCTTGATTATGTTTCGGCTTGCCTGAAGGGTACTTCTTGTATGCTTCCGCTTTGAATTTTTCAATAACAAGAAAACAGTAAAACATAAATTCGTACGGAGAAAAATTCAAGTTTTGTTGATGTGTTTTGAAAGAAAATTTACAAATTATTTTATAAAAACAAAAATCCTCACCGTATTAAGTGAGAATTTGTTCACAATTTGGATTTTATTGAATATTATTATCAAATATGATATAATAAAATGAATTTTTATATCATAAACGCAACTCTCACTCTCGACGAAAATATTGTACTTCAAGAAAAACAAGCTAAACTTGAAAAAGAAATCGCCAAATTGGAAAAGCAGGCAAGGAATGAAAAACAGCCGAATAAGAAGTTCGAGCTTGCACGGAGAGTTAAAGCGTTAAAAAAACAGTTTGATGAATTGAATGATTCAGGGGGTGGTGTTTATGAGAGCATATAAAAGAATGACAAAATTCTCAATTTTGATTGCAATAATTTCACTGCTGATAGCAATTCTTTTGAATTTTTGCCTTGTTGTTGACAAAACTGGATTTTGGGTGAATGTTTGTCTCGGACTGTTCGGAAGTGCTGCATTAACTATTTTAACTTCTATTGTGTCGTACTTTCATGAGAGACGACAAACGTTAGAAAGCTTTGTCTACCACACGAGGCAAATCCTTTCGTATCTAAATAAATACCAAGAGAGTATGCCATTGGAGCAGAAATTAAAATTTTATCTTGATTATCACGATTTGGATAAATCTGCGTGGGATATGGACGTTGGCAATATGGATTTTTTCTTTGAAAGCAAGACTCACGACTTTCAGTATATATATACCACTATATATAAACCAATACTTGATTTTAATAGAGCAGTCGAGAATCATGTATGTCATTTCCGTTGGTACTTTGATGGAACAGGAAAAAATGATACAGTAATGGAAAAATTCCTTTTGGAATTGCAAGAATACCTATTAGAAAAAAATGAACAAGATATTCCAACCGAATATGACGAAAATGGAAATATAGTATCAACTTATCATCACTCAACGGTAAAACCGAAGCTTGTCCTTAATATTCGGAAAGAACTGAATGGACGATATTACGAGATTATGTATGGCAAGAAAATTGCAAAGCGAGAAATGAACTCACAGGAGGCTCAAAACAATGGATAAACTTAAAATGCAGACAGTGAACAAGGCTGATGAGAATTTTAAGAAGTTAGCGGAGATGTTTCCTAATGCTGTTACTGAAACTATTACCGGTTATGATGAAAACGGCAAGGCTATTGTAGAGCGAGCAATAGACAAGGATGTGCTTATGCAGGAAATTTCTTGCGAAGTTGTTGAGGGAACGAGAAACGCTATCAGTTTACTTGGCCTGACAAGAAAAAGTCCGTTCTTCTTGCTAATGCACCGATAAATAAGACATTGCGTCCTTGCCGTGAGGAAAGTGTGGACTTTGATAACACAGAAAATCTTTATATCGAGGGCGACAACCTCGAAGTGTTGAAGCTGTTGCAGGAAACCTATCTTGGCAAAATCAAGATGATTTACATAGACCCGCCATACAATACGGGAAGTGATTTAGGTGTGCATATAGATACATCAAAGATTTACGGAGGCGGAACAAAAAACATACAGTGGGTGAAAATCATTGCTTCTGTTTTGAATATAAATATTCTGCTTCCGAAAAATGAACACGGAGCTGTTTTGGGAGCTGCTTTGCTTGGCGCAAACGCCTGCTTGACTGCAGATGAATACGAGCGCTTGAAAACAAGTATTGAGCCTGATTATGTTAGGATTACGCCAAATAATCAACTCGTGAAATATTATAACGAGAAGTACGGCAAATGGATTAAACTGTATCCTAAAATTAAAGAATGATATTTGCTTTTTCTGCTTTTCCGTTAAAAAGAAACAGTCACCGTTTTGGTGACTGTTTCTTTAGATATTGTGAATTTCCTGCTCCAAAGTATTTTTCGGCCAAGATTTTCTCAGTGCCGCATAGGAAATTACAAAGTTGGCGAGCCAACCTGCCGGAACTGCAAGCCATACAAATGCAATGCCGAAATGCGGTGCAAAAATCAATGCTACCGATAAACGAATCGCAAGGTTGACCATATTTGCAGTCAAAAACGGGCGCATATTTCCAAGTCCGCGAAGAACACCGTCTGTTGCCATTTTGATACCCATAAATATGAAAAAGTATCCAATCCATTTCATATAATCACCGGACACTTGATACGCTAATTCCGTTCCGTCTTTTCCTAAGAAAAGTGAAGAAATTTGTGTGTGCATTGTTTCAATAATTACAAATGCAAGTACGGCAAAGCATACATCTAACAGCAAAGCGGCACGGTAGCCTTTTTTAATACGGTCAATTTTTCCGGCACCGAGATTTTGCGAAACAAATGGTGACACGGCATTCCCGATTGATACAAATATCAGTGAAAAAACATTCTCTACTCTCATCGTTGCCGCGTAGCCTGCGAGTGCTTGCGTGCCAAACGGATTTACAACCGCCTGCACAATCATCATACCGATTGATACCGTGGATTGTTGAAGAATAGACGGAACGGCGATTTTAAGCATTAAACGCAGTTCGCTGTTGTCAAATCGATGAAACGGACTTGCGTATTTTCGCATTCGATAAAGAAAAATCAAAAGCGAAAGTACGGCAGAAATGCCCTGTGCAATAAGGGTGGCAAGAGCCGCACCGAATACTCCGAGTTTAAGACCGCCTACCATCCAAAGGTCCATGATGATATTCAATACAGATGAAAATATTAAAAGCCACAACGGGATTTTCGATTCGCCGATTGAAGTAAACATGGTTGAAAGGATGTTGTACATAAATAAAAACGGAAAGCCCGCAAAATAGATGCGCAAGTACAGTACCGCATCCTCCATTATATCCGCAGGCGTTTGCAGTATGCTCATCATCCAATTAGAACCGAAAAATCCAAAGATACCGAGAAATATGCTTAAAAGCAAAAAGCTTATTAACGAGGTTGATACGATTGTTTTCATCTTGCCGTAATTTTGAGCACCGAAATAACGGCTTACCAGTACACCTGCGCCAACGCCTGCACCGAGTGCGATACAAATAAAAACATTTGTAAGTGCGGCACAAGCCCCGACGGCCGCAAGGGCAGAGGAGCCGACAAATTGACCGACGATAATTGAATCAGCCATATTGTATACTTGTTGAAAGAAGCTGCCTAAAATCATAGGCATCGCAAAAACAGTCAAAGCCTTGAGCGGCGGATCGGTTATTAAATATTCGTCCTTTGTCATTTTAATATTCTCCTGAAAATCACTTGCGTTATCCTTTTAATTTATGTATCCGTTTTCTTAGAATTGTAGCACAAAAGCAATGTTATATTTAAAAAGCCAAACAAGATACAGCTTTCTCAGTCTGCACCCTGTTCGGCTTACGTCTTTACTGAACAATCGCTCCCTGAGCGAACATTAGAAGTATATCATCGGCATAAATAAAAGTCAATGAGTTATAGTCCTGAATAGCCTGACCGTTGATATTTAATAAGCAGTAAAAAGTGTCGTTTCAAACATAAATCAGAACAGAAAACAGCACACAACCAATATCCGGTGTGTTGTTTTAGTCGGCATTTAGCCGCATATTATTTTATGACGCCGTTTGTTACCTTGAATGCGATGTTTTGTAAAAAGAATATAAAGCGGCGGAAATGAGGTTATGTGATAAATCAGCACAAATTCCGAAAAAAGCCGAAAAAGGTGATACAATCAAGCTCATAAAAGGGGCGGAGGAATGAAATGACAGCTGTTTGTAATAAAATAAAGTCAATAGTTGCATTTGCGGTTATTTGCGTTATATTGTCGCTGCCTCTCGATGCTTTTGCCTCGGGTGACAGCGACTTTGTGTATTATATTAAGAACGGAAAGGTTTGCGTAAGCGGCTACCGCGGAATGAGCGACACGATTTTGGTGCCCGAAAAAATTAAGGGCAAAACGGTGGCAGCGATTGACGATTACGCATTTTCGTCAAACGGAACCGTGGAATTTATCGGCTTACCCGATTCCGTCACCGCAGTCGGCAAAAACGCTTTTTCCGACTGCACGGCTCTGTCATATGTCAGCTTCGGCGCGAATTTAAACGAGATAGGCGACAATGCCTTTTCGGGCTGTTATTCCTTAAAAAAAGCAGAGCTTAAAAAAGGAGTTACATATATAGGCAAGGGAGCCTTTAAAGGGTGTTCGTCGCTTTCTTTCGCCGCAATTCCCGACGGAGTGGCATTTATCGGTGAGAAAGCCTTTTTCGGTTGCTCTGCGTTAGAAAAAGTTACGTTGCCCGAGAGTGTTACGGAACTTCATACAAGCACGTTTGAAAATTGTTCGTCTCTTTCAAAAGCTGAGCTTCGCGGCGTAAAAACAATAGGGGATCGAGCGTTCTATAATTGTGCCGCACTTTCGGAGATAAGCTTTTCACCGTCTCTTAAAGAGATAGGGGCTTTTGCCTTTTCGGTAAATACATCTTTGGAAAAAGTTACTTTGCCCCCAAATACCGAGCTTGTTTCAGACAAAGCTTTTTCGCGTTGTACGTCTTTAAAAACCGTTACCGTTTTCAGCGAAGCTCTGAAGATGTCGGCTACGGCATTAGACGGATGTACCTCTCTTTATGCAATATACGGAAGCTCCGCGTTTTCATCCGAAGCGGCAAGCGGCATAAGAAATGCAACGGTGTCTTTCGATTGTGTGTCCGAGGAGAAAGAAACCGGTGTTGTAAATACGGCAGTCGGTGTTACGGTACAAACGCTAAAGGAGATATTGGTATTCAAAGGAGTTATCGATGCTGCGGATGAATTAACCGTGTTTGATGAAAACGGCAATATTTTGCCTGATTTCGCCGTTGTCGAGGACGGTGCAGGTATTCGCATACGCAAAGGCAAAACGGATTATTATTACGTTGCGCGAGTGAATTTCGGCGATGTGAATTCAGACGGTAAAACGAACAGTGCGGACGCTGTTATAATGCTTAAATATTCGGCGGGCTTAACAGGCTTGTCACCGATAAAACTCAAAGAGGCCGATTTAAACCGAGACGGAGCCGTAGATGAGAGTGACGCGGTTTTGCTGCTTCGCAGGTCATGCGGCCTTATGGCATAATAAAAAAGCATCGCTGATTCTTTTTGCCAAAATCGCGGTGCTTTTAATTATTTTGTATTTTCTTTCAGATATTCCAACAATACGTCTTTCCTGTTTTGGCACTTACCCTCTATAACGCCGTTAAGTAAAAAATCAAGCGAGCTTTTAATCTCTTTTCCCTCGGCAATACCGAAGGCTTTAATATCATCGCCGTTTACTGCGAGAGATTTTAAATTATAGCACTCGTTGCTTGCCTTTATCTCCTCATAGAACGAACGCATATTTTTAAGCTTTTCGTCTATCGCGTGCGGATCGGCCTTTGCCATGTTATCGGCACGCTTGATTTTTATAAGGTTAAGGTATGCTTCGTCTCCGAGACTGCACATCATTTTTTTTGCCTGAATTTTGTCGCGCGGGGATTTCATATCGTGTATCAAAACGAGCTTTGATACCTCGTTTATTGTATTATTGTCAAATTTCAGCCTTTTAAGAATGTCTCGCGTCTTTTTTTCACTTATCACGGCATGACCTTTGAAGTGCGAAGTGCCGTTTTCGTCAGTGGTTTTGGCGTCGGGCTTTCCGAAATCATGGAAAAACATTGTAAGACGCAAAATTCTGTCATTAAAATCTATTGCGTCTACGGCGTGAAGCGTATGCTCGAACACATCGTATTTGTGATATTTTGTGTGTTGCTCACATTCTGCAAGTGGGGCAAGCTCCGGGATAAATACCTCTATAACCGCGTGATATTTCCGTATAACGTCGGTTGCGTATTTTCCCGTGATAAGCTTTGTGAATTCAACCTGTAATCTTTCTTTTGACACATCCGACAGCAGCTGCCTGTTTTTCAGTATGCTGTCCGATGTGCTTTTTTCTATTTCGAATCCGAGCTCCGCCGAAAAACGGACGGCACGCATTATTCTGAGCGCGTCCTCCGAAAAACGGGTGTCGGGGTCGCCGACGCACCGTATTATTTTGTTGTTCAAATCGTCTTTGCCGCCGAAAGCATCAATTATTTTGTCGTCACAATTACAGCAAAGCGTGTTTATTGTGAAATCCCGCCTTGAGAGATCGTCTCTGAGGTTATCCGAAAATGATACCGTTTGCGGATGACGGTGGTCTGTATAGTCGCCGTCTATGCGATAAGTGGTTATTTCGAGCGGCATATCGTCAATTATAACAGTTACCGTCCCGTGCTTTATACCTGTCTCTATTATCCGTTCGCCGCAAAACACCTTTTCGGTTTCTTCGGGGCGTGCGCTTGTTGTGATGTCCCAGTCAAACGGGACTTTGCCGAGCAGACAATCACGAACCGCGCCGCCGACAGCATAGGCTTCAAAACCGCTGTTTTTCAGCAGGCATATCGCCTTATTCACTTGTTCGGGGAGCTTTATCATAATAATTCCTCAAAGTATGCTTTTGATTTCTGAGAGACTGTCGATTCTTATATCCGCGCCCACATTATCATACCCCGTGCCGTTGTGGTCATACCAACAGGTGGTGATTCCGAAGCTCTTCCCTCCGGATATATCGGCGGTAAGCGAATCGCCTATAAGTATAAATTTTGATTTGTCGGTTTCGTGCAGCTCATTGAGGCACCGCTCAAAAAATTCCCGTTGGGGTTTTTGCACGCCTATTCTCTCCGAAACAAAAAGGTGAGAGAAGCAGTCTATCATTCCGGCAAGTGTCAACCGATGCTTTTGCTGCTCAAAGGGACCGTTGCTTGCGGCACAGAGTATGTATTTTTTTGACAGATATTTAACCGTATCCACAGCTCCGTTTACAGGCTCGTGGCTGTCATATATCCCTTTTACGAATTCTTTTTCAAATTCGCGTCCGTCAAAAGTGATACCCATAACCGAAAAAACCATATTCCACCGTTTTTCGTGTATTTGATCCCTTGTGATTTCTCCCGTTTCGAGTCTTTGCCAGAGAGAGTCGTTGATTTTATGAAAAACCGACGGCATTTCTTTTTTGAAACCTACTCCGCAAGCTTTGCAAGCGTTTGTCATAGCTTTTTCGGCACATTTGTTGAAATCCAAAAGCGTATTGTCAATGTCTATCAGAACATATTTAAACATATCGTAATCCTTCCTTCATCATAATGAAATTATATGATATTCACTTAATATTTTCAAGTGTTGAGCCGCTCCTTTACTTTATTAAAAAAATATTATAAAATAATAAAAAATAACCTTTACGTGGTGATGATTATGGAGCAAAGTAAAATTGAGCGTATAAACTTCCTTGCCAAAAAGCAAAAAGGGGAGGGGCTTACTCCCGAAGAAAAGGAGGAGCAGGCAATTTTGCGCCGCGAGTATATCGACTCTTTTAAAAGAAATCTTGTCGCAAATCTTGAAAATACGTATATCGTTGATGAAAACGGAAATAAACATAAGGTTAAAAAGCATACCGATGACGATAAAAGCTGACTTGAGCTGTCGGCTTTGGGCGTATGAGCCCTAAATATCCGTTTGAAAAGGCAAATAACTTGACTTGACCGCTATATATAGTGTAAAATATATGGCGGTATTTTTCGGCAGGATTTTCCTGCGTGCATTTTTTCCGCCGCTCGGAATTTAAAAGGTGGTTTATTTAAATGGCAAAAAAAGCGGTATACAATGAAGAAAGTATTTCGCAGCTAAAGGGTGCTGACAGGGTTAGGCTTCGCCCTGCCGTTATTTTCGGCTCGGACGGTATTGAGGGCTGTGAGCACGCTGTATTTGAGATACTTTCAAATTCCATAGACGAGGCAAGAGAGGGCTACGGTAAAGAGATAACCGTGACCCGTTTCCTCGACGGCTCCGTTGAGGTTGTCGATCACGGCAGAGGTATGCCTATGGACTACAACGAAAAGGAAAAGCGCTGGAACTGGGAGCTGCTCTTCTGTGAGATGTATGCCGGCAGTAAATATAATACAAACAACGGCGGAACATACGAGTATTCACTCGGACTTAACGGACTCGGACTTTGTGCCACACAGTATGCTTCGGAGTATATGGATGCCGAGGTGCACAAAAACGGATTTCGCTATGAGATACATTTTAAGGCGGGCGAGCCCGTCAGCGAGCTTCAAAAGGAACCGTACAATAAAAAAGATACCGGGACAAGAATACGCTGGAAACCGGATATCAAGGTGTTCACCGATATTGATATTCCTCTTGAATACTATCAGGAGACTATATTAAGGCAGTCGGTTGTAAATGCGGGAATAAAATTCGTTCTTCGCAATCAAACCGGCGAAAAGAGCTTTGATAAATACGAATACTGCTATGAAAACGGTATAGTAGATTATATAAAGGAATTTGTCGGCGACGATGCGTTTTCTTCCGTGCAGTTTTGGCAGGGTGAGAGAAAGGGCAGAGACAGAGCCGATTTGCCCGAATACAAGGTTAAGCTCAATGTTGCGCTGTGTTTTTCCAATAAAAAACAGCTTAAGGAGTATTATCATAATTCCAGCTTTCTTGAACACGGCGGCGCTCCCGAAAAAGCGGTAAAAAGTGCGTTCGTTTCGCAGATTGACAGCTATTTAAAAGCAAACAGCAAGTATTTAAAGAGCGACAGCAAGATAAATTTCCAGGATGTGGAGGATTGTCTTGTGCTTGTTTCGTCGTCCTTTTCAACTCAGACATCATACGAAAATCAGACCAAAAAAGCTATTACCAATAAATTCATTCAGGAGGCTATGACGGATTTTCTCCGCCATCAGCTTGAAGTGTATTTTATAGAAAACAGAATAGACGCCGAAAAGATTGCCGAGCAGGTGCTCATAAATATGCGTTCACGCGTCAAGGCCGAATCCACAAGGCTCAACATTAAAAAGACGCTTCAAAGCGGCAACAGTATGACTGACAGAATCGAAAAATTCGTTGACTGCCGCTCAAAGGACGTTTCGGAGCGTGAAATATTCATAGTGGAGGGCGACTCAGCTCTCGGTGCCTGCAAGCAGGCGAGAGACAGTGCCTTTCAGGCAGTTATGCCGGTACGAGGGAAAATACTTAACTGTCTTAAGGCCGAATACCCCAAAATATTTAAAAACGACATTATAACAGACCTTATCAAAGTGCTCGGCTGCGGCGTTGAGGTAAGCTCCAAGGCAAATAAAAATCTGTCTCTTTTCAATATGGATAATCTGCGTTGGAGCAAGGTCATAATTTGTACCGATGCCGACGTTGACGGTTATCAGATACGGACGCTGATATTAACGATGATTTATCGTCTTATGCCCACGCTTATAAAAGAGGGTAAGGTGTTTATAGCCGAATCTCCGCTTTACGAAATAACTTGCAAGGACGAGACCTGGTTTTGCTACACCGAAAAGGAAAAGCAGGATGCCCTTCTTGAAATCGGAGACAGAAAATATACCATACAGCGTTCAAAGGGTCTCGGTGAAAACGAACCTGAGATGATGTGGCTTACCACAATGAATCCCAAAACCCGTCGTCTTATAAAGGTCGAGCCGGATTATTCACCCGAGGCTGTCGCCGATAAATTTGACCTTTTACTCGGCGACAATTTACAGGGCAGAAAAGATTATATTGCCGAAAACGGTGCTCAGTACATTGATATGACTGACCTTTCTTAACGTTATCACGGCAAATCAGGAGAGTCGGAAAATGGCTAAAAGAACCAAGAAAAACGAAACAGACCGAAATTCGGAGGAACTTAACATAAACGCTCATATTCTCGGTGCAGGCGAGGTGGTAGAGCAGCATATAACCGATACGCTTGAAGTTAACTATATGCCGTATGCCATGAGTGTTATTATGTCGCGTGCCATTCCCGAAATAGACGGTTTTAAACCGTCACACAGAAAGCTGCTTTATACTATGTATAAAATGGGGCTGCTTCAGGGAGGCACTATAAAATCCGCCAATATAGTCGGCCGAACCATGCAGCTGAACCCCCACGGCGACGCGGCAATTTACGAGACGATGATTCGTTTGGCGCGCGGCAATGAGTCGCTCCTTCATCCTTATGTTGAGTCAAAGGGTAACTTCGGTAAATCGTATTCAAAAAATATGCAGTATGCGGCTTCGCGTTATACCGAGGCAAAATTAGCTCCGATTTCAGCCGAGCTTTTCCGCGATATAGATAAGGACACGGTCGATTTTGTACCGAACTACGACAATACCATGACCGAGCCCACGCTTTTGCCCGTTACATTTCCGTCGGTGCTCGTAAACGCCAATATGGGCATAGCCGTCGGTATGGCTTCAAATATTTGTTCGTTCAACTTGAAAGAAATCTGCGATACTACCATGGCACTTATAAAGGACCCCGACGCCGATATAACC
>UMDB01002067.1_pt1 | contig 20010 bp, 13 predicted proteins | sample 1964361 | NCBI WGS metagenome assembly UMDB01 (sample SAMEA4835981, study PRJEB28245) | human gut metagenome | biome: gut microbiome; material: fecal sample | place: Denmark | collected 2008 | reverse complement strand
AAACGAAAGCCTTAATTTATGTGTTTATGCTTGACGTTACGGCTTTGAGCCGCGCTTCAACAGCCTTTTCAGTCCTTGAGCTCGTCAACATACTCGGTATGCTCACGCAGATACTTTTTGTCCTCGGGCTTAAGGTCAAGGCCTATGGTTCCGCCCGGATTCATAAGGTAATCGGGGTCAAAATAGTTTTTAAGCGTGCGGATTATGCCGTATTCCTTTTCGCCGAGGTAGCCCTCAAGCCACGGGGCAAACATCTTTCCGATACCGTGGTGGTGGCTGATGGCTGCACCGCTCTTCTGTATGGCGTCGAGAATTGTTGCGTGATAAGCACGGAACTCCTCTTCGTCCTGCATTTTAGTCATAAAGATGAAGTAGAGGTTGGCGCCCTGCGGATAGCAATGCGACATATGAGTTGTAACGATTGTGTTCGGAAGCTTATGGCAAACCTCACGAACCTCACGGTGAACACGAGCCATATTTGACCAGTTGACCGTGCACTCAAGCGTATCAATCATAAAGCCGAAATCCATGAGTGTATCGCGAAGATACGGGTCGTTGAAGCGGCCCTTTTCCCAGCCCTTGCATACGTAGCCGGTCATCGGGATACCGCCGTGCTTAACGGCAATTTTCATTATGTTATGAGCAACGTTTCTTGAGAAGCCCTTTTCGCCGTCTGTAAATCCGAGGAAGAGACAGCGCTCAAAGTCCTTGTAGCCCAATTTATCAAGAAGAGGCTCAAGCGGCGTTTCGTCAACGTTGTAAAGATGGAGCATTAATGAAGTCTCCTCCGGGTCTGAAAGACGGAAAACAGAGGAGAAGCCGCACTCACACTGCATCATTTCACGAGCGGCGCGCATAGCTGTCGGCCAGTCCTTGAACATATAAGAAAAGCGTTTTCTGTTTTCGGGCATCCAGCGGAAAAACTTGAGCGTGACCTCGGTAAGAACGCCGAAGGTGCCCTCGCCGCCCATCATGACCTGATTGAGATTCGGTCCCGTTGCCTCTCTCGGATAATGGCTTGTTTCGATTTTTCCTATCGGTGTGGCGTATTTCTGCGAAACAACTATATCGGCTATGGTGCCGTAATAGGTGCTGTTCTGACCGGCGCCGCGTGTGACGGTCCAACCGCCGACGGAGGAATATTCAAACGACTGAGGGAAGTGGCCGCAGGTGTACGGACGCTTTGCGCCGAAAAGGCTCTGAGCGTTTTGAAGCGTTTCCTCAAGCTTTGGTCCGGACATACCTGCCTGAACGGTAATGGTCTGGTCGGTCTCATTGAATTTAATGACCTTGTTGAAGTTGCGGCGCATATCAAGAGAAACGCCGCCGTTAATGGGCTCAACGCCTCTTGTAACCGACGAGCCGCCGCCGTAAACGTAAAGCGGTATTTTATTCTTTGTGACGTAGGCTACGATTTTCTCAATCTGCTCGCTTGTCTCCGGAAAAACAACAAGGTCGGGAAGAGAGTCAAAGCGACGGTGACGCATTCTGAGAAGATCGTACATTGTCTGTCCGTAGGAAACGGCGAGACGGTCGTAGTCGCTCTGTGAGACGTTCTTTTCGCCGACTATTGCGGCAATGGCCTTTACGTGCTTTTTGTCAATCTTCGGAGCGTGCTCTTCGCCGAGATTTACGGGGTCAAGACCCAAATCGTCATTATACTGCATAAACTCCTCGTCCTTGAGATTGCAGCGTTTTTTAACATATTTGTAAAGGCTCTCCTTCGGATATTTGAAGAAGTCGGGGTCGCCCCAGCGGAAAATTGAACGATAGCTGTTCTCAGGTGCTCTCTGAAGCATCCATTTAGGCTCAAAGCCCTTATACGGTTTTGTACTCATTATCAGTGTCCTCCTGTTTGAAAATGATGTAGGTATTTTTCTATTGGCTTTAATCTTGAGGCAAGGTGAGAATACGCCTTGCCGTAAATTTTCATATAGGTTCGGTGGTTTTCCTCGTTCGGAATAAATACATCTTTTTTATGTACCATATGCTCTATGGCGTCCTCATAGCTATCGTAAACGCCCTGTGAAATAAACGCGACCATGGCACAGCCGACTGCGCTCGCCTCGTGAGTCTGAATACGGTGTACGGGCAAGCCGAACACATCTGCGGCAATTTGACATACGACCGGGCTGCTGGAGCCGCCTCCGCCGGCATAAAGCTCATCTACCGTGACGCTTGAGCGTTTTTGCATTTTAACGAGCCCGTGGTACAGCTCTAAGCAGATGCCCTCTATTATGGCACGATACAAATGATAACGCGTATGGAAATCCGAAAAGCCTATAATTGCGCCGCTCGCGTTCGGGTTCGTGATGCCCGGAGTCCAAAACGGCTGTAAAATAAGTCCGCCGGAGCCGGCCTCAATATCCTTGATTTTATCGTCAAGATAACGCTCTATGCAAACGCCCTCCTCGGCGGCGTCAACCTTATCCTTCGCGGCAAACTGCTCTATAAACCACGAAATCATCCAAAATCCGCGATAGACCTCGAATTCGGGATTGAACATATCGTTCGGAACAGCCGGATAAGCCGGCATATAAGGCTGCGGTTCAAAATATTTTTTAACCGCCATCTGTAAGGTTGAGGTCGTGCCGAAGGAAATTGCCGCTCGGTTTGATTTTACAACGGACATACCGATGGTTTCACAGCCCTTATCGGAGCCGGTTGCTATAAGCGGAAGTCCTATTGGGATACCCGTTTTTTCGGACGCATCTTTTGTGATTTTGCCTATGACCTCGCCCGACGGAACAAGCTCACAGAGCTTTTCGGACGGAACATTGCACACGCAGCGCGTGAGAGCACCGGGTTTCATCCAACGGCGGTTTTTGTAATCAAACGGTACGTGACCTATCATATTTGCCACGGAATCCTTAAGCTCGCCCGTCAAAAGATAGTTGAGATATGACGGCAGCATAACGTATTTGTCTGTTTTGGCCCATATTTCGGGCTCGTTTTGCATAATCCAGTTGCCGGTAGAGGCTCGGTAAATCATATCTACCGATTCTCCCATTCCCACAAGCGAAAACAATGCGCGTTTTGCTGCCGGAATCTGTCCGTCCTCGTCGGCCTCACGCTCGTCGAGCCATAATATTATGTCGCGAAGCGGACGTTTGTCTTTGTCGAGGCAAAGCACCGTGTCTCGTATGCAGGTAAGGCATACGGCTGTTATGCGGTCAAGCTTATCGGCATTTCTCTCGATAACCTTTTTTGACATTTCGGCTATAATGTTAAAATAAAAATCCGGGGTCTGTTCTGCCCATCCGGGCTGTTTTGATAAATAAGGAACCTTGTATTTTTGCTGCTCCTTATCCTCAAAGTCTCCACTCTCATTGACAAGCAAGCATCTTGCACTCTGCGTGCCGACGTCAAAGGTCAGCACAAGTGACTGTTCCATTAAAGATTTTCCCCTCTTTCTTTTTTAAGGTTGCTTCTTCTCGTCCTTCAGGATATTGCTTGTTGCAATCAAATCCACGCCGAGATTGAGTATATTCGGTACAACGACTTCCTCTCGTCCGAGTCGTTTTGAAACGGTGATACGGTTTACCTCGTGCATCAGGTCGAAAATTCTGTTTTTAGGAATCGGCCCCGATACGCGAACGGGCAGAACCGGTACCGAAGGGAAGGCGGTGCGCACCGTTGTGCAAACGGTACGACGCGGGTCGGTCATTTCGCTTACGGCGAATTCTTTGCCCCTTTTGCAGGTGTTGCCGGTCGCAACAAGCTCGTCGCCGTCTGATGTAATCGTCATTCTGCACGAACGGGGACAAACGATGCAAACCAATTCTTTTGTCATTTTACACCGTCTCCTTTACCGAGTCTTTCCAGCCGAAGCTCCACTCGGCTGTTTTCGTTTAATTCGCATGCGCTGAAATCAATCGTGAGATTTTCCATTTCGGGCGGACGCATGAATGCGTAACGCTTTTTAAGTATTTCCTTACCGTCCGCATAAATATGAAGCACACAGTTGTTTTCTTCCTCGCGGACGCGGAAATACAGGTCTGTTTTACTGTTATCCTCGTTGAGATTAAGCCTTTGCGGCACTGCGTACAATAAGCCGTCGCCCGGGGTTATCTCAATAAGCCGTCTTTCTCTGCCCGAATAAGCAGCGGCTGATTTTCCCGCCTGCTCGGCGTTTTGCGAAACAAAGTCAACCAAATCGTTAACGTGCAAAGCGTTGCCGCAGCTGAATACGCCGTCGATGCTCGTCATACACTGGCCGTCGCATACGGGACCCTTTGTGCGCGGGTCAAGCTTTACTCCGACGGACTCGGCGAGCTCGTTTTCGGGAATCAATCCGACCGAGAGAATCAGCGTGTCGCATTCGACGCGGCTCTGTGTGCCGGGTATCGGAGTCATATTTTCGTCAACCTTTGAAATCTCAACCGCTTCGAGCCTGTCAACTCCGAACACGCGAGTGACGGTGTGCGACAGGTGCAGCGGAATGTCATAATCGTGCAGGCATTGATGCAGGTTTCTCGTAAGTCCCGACGGCGTAGGCTTTGCCTCATAAACGCCGAGAACCTTTGCGCCCTCAAGCGTAAGCCGGCGCGCCATGATAAGTCCTATATCTCCCGAGCCGAGAATTACGCATTTTTTGGCGGGCATAAGCCCGAGCAGATTTGTAAAATGCTGTGCGGTTCCGGCCGTGAAAACGCCTGCAGGACGCGTACCGTGAATAAATACCTGCTTGGCGGTACGCTCGCGACAGCCCGTAGCCAGCACAAGCGCTTTTGCCGTAAATATCGAAACGCCGCTTCTGCCGACGGTATGCACCGAAAAGCTTCCGTCGCCGTTTTTGTCTATTTTCGTGACAAATGTCAGGGTGCTGTATTCAATATTGCGTTTGTACAGCTCATCCTCAAACCGCTCGGCGTATTCCGGACCGGAGAGCTGCTCGCCGAAGTGATGAAGACCGAAACCGTCGTGAATGCATTGCTTGAGTATTCCTCCGAGCCTTGCCTCTCTTTCAAGAAGGAGAACCTTGGCACCGTTATCGTGAGCGCTTATCGCCGCCGCAAGTCCGGCAGGGCCGCCGCCGACAACGAGTACGTCATAGTTACCTGTCGTCATCACTCTTCGCCTCCTTCGTTTACCTTTGTTTCGCCGTATGTTATCACCGCTTCCGCCGAGGATTTTTTAACCTCATACAGCGGAACGCCGAGGAATTCGGCAATTATTTTGGTGACAAGCGGCGAGCAGAAGCCGCCCTGACAACGTCCCATTCCCGGTCTTATGCGCTTTTTGATACCGTCAACCGTCGGAACGCATATCGGGGATTTCAAAGCGTCGAGAATTTCGCCCTTGCTGATTTGCTCGCAGCGGCAAATAATCTCGCCGTAGTCGGGATTTTCGGCTATCATTTTTTCTCTTGTATCGTCGTCCATTTCGCGAAGCACGGGAACGCCCTTGCGAATGGGATTATAATTGTTGTTTTTTTCAACCGTCTCGGTCTTGCCGAGCATATTGACCGCAAGCTCCGCCATATCGACGGCAACCGCGGGAGCGGTTGTAAGTCCGGGAGATTGAATACCGGCTACGTGAATCAAATTCCTTGTTCTTCTGCCGGGTTCAAGTATAAAATCCTCCTCAAAGGTAGGAGCGCGAACGCCCGTGAAATAAGTGATTATATCACGTTTTGACAGCGCCGGCATTGTTTGAGTCTGCTTGTCAAAGACGGTTTTAATGCTCTCGGCACGTGTTTCCGTGTTTTCCTTTTCAACCGTTTCTACGGCGTCGGGTCCGACGAGAAGATTATCGTGGACGGTGTGCAATATGCCGCCGCCCTTTGAATGGGTTTTACCGTGAACGCTTATGTCCTTTACGGAGGCTACCGAGTGCATATATGCGCCTGCTTTTTGGTCAAGAATCGAGTTGGTTCCTCGGCGCGGATGAATCGAGAAAAATCTGTCATCCGCCATGGCGGCAATATCCTCGGCAAAAACGCCTGCGGCGTTGATAACGATTTTCGGATGAATAACGCCTCTGTTGGTGGTAACGCTTATGATGTTATGCTCCGACACCTCCATGGAGAGCACGGCGGTGTTAAGACTTACCTGCGCGCCGTTTTGAACGGCGTTTTCGGCATAGGCTATGGTGAGTCCGTACGGGCAAACACAGCCTGCGCTCGGATTATACATTGCGAATTTTGTCTCCGGTGTGAGGTTCGGCTCGCGGCGCATAAGCTCCTTGCCCGAGATTATCTCGGTGTCCTCTATGCCGTCGTGATGCTTCCGCCAAAAAGCATACAGACCGATAAGCGGCTTCAGCGCGGCGTTGCGGAAAAGCACATATTGACCTACCTGCTTAAACGGAACGTCAAGCTCGCGGCAAACGTCTGCATACATATGGTTTGCGCGGCGAATGTACTTGTGCTTGAGCGAGCCTTTGCCGAGGTCGATTCCGGGGTGCACCTCGCCGTCGTTGCGTCCCGACGCCTGAAGTGCAAGGTCCGCCTCCTTGTCTACAAGTAAAACGTCAAGCTTCCACTTGGTCAGCTCTCTTGCTATCGAAGCACCTGAAATGCCGCCGCCGATAACAAGCACGTCGGGTGTTCTGCCCTCGAGGAAATCATCCTTGAGAGACGGCAGACGCGTCGGAGCGGGCTGCTCGCCCGTGTAAACAATATCGTTGACAATATGCGTTGTGCTGAATTTTTTTGCCGCCGCTTGGCAAGCCGCGACGATTTCGCCCCAATCGGAGCTTTTGCCTCGAACAAAAATCGAGCCGTTCTCCTTTGAAGCACTGAATTTTCCGCCGAAAGTCTTTTTCAATTTTTTGTTAATTGATGATATGTTCATAACTTCAAGCCTCTTTTAATCAGCCTTGCAGTCGGTCACGCGCCCGACTGTGCATAAAAAATATGTCGGTTAACTGACCGACTCATAAGCAAAGTATAATTCCGAAAAAAGCGTTTGTCAATACTTTTAACTAAAAAAATCACTCTTATGTATTTTTTTTGTGAATATTGTTTTGTAGACATTGCCGATTGTTCGTGTTATACTTTAAGAAATTTTGCAGGAGGGTATTATGGCAGCTCAAAGACCCGAAAATATAAACGAAATCATACTTGATACTGCTGAGGAGCTTTTAAAGGTAAATTCCTTTTCGGAGGTGACTCTCGCGAAAATAGCCGAAAAGGCGAATATTTCGAAGGGCACGCTGTATTACTATTATAAAAGCAAAAACGAAATTCTTTTTGCCGTTACCGACCGCTATCTTTCGCGCCAATGGGACGAGCTGATACAATGGACGGAAAACAAGGAAAAGGATACCTCGCCGCACCGTCTTGTAAATTATGTAATCGAGAGAAATATAGCCTATGCCGGGCTCAGGCTTCACCTCTTTGACGCGGCATTGCTCGGCGACGAGGAAATCAGAGCTAAGCTGATTCATCGCTATGATGAATTCCAAAAGCTAATTTCGGCAAAAATCGCCGAGAGAACAGACGTTGTTTCTGCCGACTATTTCACTTGGCTTATTTTGATGGTTTCCGATGGTATCATTATTCAAAACAGCCTTAAAAACGAGTCCTTTGATACTCGGAAATTTCTTGAGAACAGCACCGAATACATTAAAAAAATCGAGAATATGCATAAGCCGCAATAAACGAAAGCCTCCGTCTTAATAACGGAGGCTTTTTACTGCCGTAAAAGCAGAAAAGGGAAACGAAAAAAATTATACTTTGTGTTTTTTCTTTTTGCGCAGGCCCGCCGTGACGCCTGTTACGCCGCCGCTGACAAACAGCAGGGAAATCCATAAAGCGAGGTTGCTTGCATTGCCGGTTCGGGGAGACTTCGTATCGCCCGGCAGCTTAGCCGTTACGGTGTCGGCTTTCTTAATTTCGTTTATACCGTCTTTGTCGCTGTAATACTTATCACAGCCGCCGCAGTACCAATACTCGATATTGCCCTCGGCGGCCTTCGTTGCCGCCTTTGCATCGATGTGCTTTAAGTCGGTGTGATTGTTTGAATCAGGCTTTCCGTAAGCCTTGCCGCAGTATTCGCATACCGCTTTTTCGGTGCAGGTTGCCTTGCCGCCCGAGCAAGCCATTGTTTCAACACCCTTGCAGCCGTCCACGGTGCATTCACGGCTATGCGTGCCGTCGCCGTTCGATGCCCATTCGCCGAAGGTGTGCCCGCCATGGACCGTCACGGTCATCTCGGCGGTGTTGCCTGCCTTATCGGTGACAACGATTTTCTGTTCGCCGTCCGCAGGAGAGAGAGTAAAGCCTCTGTTTTCATCAAGCGTGACCTTTGTGCCGTTTACGGTAACTGTATCTATATACTTCTCGTCAATTGTAACTGTCTGTGCCTCGCAGTAGGTCTTGCCGTTTTCAATGCCGCCGATTACAGGCCGGATATTATCAAGCGTTATGCGGTCGGAGCGAAGGTATGTTATGTTCATGCTCTCGTCAACAAGCATTGCATAAACAATATATTCTCCGTTAGGCTCTATTAAAAACGGCTCATCATACGCACGGTACACAAGAGAGCCGAGCTCCTCTTCGGAGAGGTCTCGATCGGTCACCAGATAAGAGACAAACACGGTTTCGCTGTTATCGAAAGCGTTTATCGTTACCTCCTGCGTGTCCTTAAAGAACAGACCGAAGGTCAGCTTGTTTAAGAATTCGCGCCATTTATTTGTGCCTATGATAATTTCGCCCGTGGGTTTTTCAATGTCTTTCCATCTCGCTTTAAGCGTTATATTCTCGGCAGGCATGGTTTTGGGAATTTCCATATCCCAGCCGATAAAGGTGTAGCCCTCTCTTGTCGGGTCGGCAGGGGCGGTAATATTCGTTCCGTATTCCTGTGTAATGGGTGCGATTTCGCTGCCGCCTGCCGTATCAAAGGTAATTGTGTATTTATTCGTGTTCCAAACGGGATAGAGCGTCAGTGCCTCGTTTTTGGTATAAACATCATCAAAGCCGTACACCTTTTCGCCGCCGTCAACGGTCGCCCAGCCTACTTGCGTGTGCCCCGTGCGAGTGAACAAAGCACCTCGCAGCGTGAGAGCATCGTTATAGAACTTAATATCTGTGACCGCATTGCCCGAGCCGTTTGTGCCGGGCTGATAGGTCACATCCCAAGCGTTTGTGATACGCACATAGGTCTTGCCCGAAAGCTGCGGCACGGCAGCCTCTGTGGCATCCTGTGCCGAAGAGCCCGTGAACAGCCGCGCACCGTCTCCCATTTCCAGATAGCCGATATCTTGATTCCGCAGCGTAATGGCCTGCGGATCGCCCGTTACGGTAAGCGAGCCGCTGTCTATGGTAAGAAAGTACGCCGTGAGCCCGTCCGTCATGGTGACGCTGCCGCCGCCAAACTGGGTGTACTGGCCTAGCGTCAGTGCGCTGTTCAGCGTCAGCGAGCCGTTGCCGAGAACGGAAAGGGTGTTATTGCTCCTCCAAATTTCGTTCAGGCTTCCGATGGTATTCTTTCCGTCCGCCGTGATAAAGAGCGGGTTTTCACGTCCGATATACTTTTCGCTCAGGCGCACAGAGGTCAGGTCGGCATTTTTGAGCTTCAGATTCGGGAAAACACTGCCGTACCTTTCAAGCTTGCCGGTCGAATCAATTTCCGAAATATCCTTGGAGGTCAGATTTCCTGATGCTCTAAGAGAAGTAAGGCTTCTGCCCTTAGGCAGAACAAAGGAGGCAGTTCCGTCGCCGAAAATATCGGTATAATTGTCCGGTGTGACCTCGACCTCGCCGTCGCCGCGATCCAGGAACAGACCTAAACCGCCCCATAAAGCGGTAAGTGCCGAAACATCTGCGGGAACGGTATCGCCGGGCTTGTAGTAGTTTCCGTTTTCATCTGCCCACCACAACTGTGCATCTGCCGAAATGCCGTCCGGGCGGGGCAGTCCCTCGGCAGAGGGAGCTTTGAAGCTCTCGCCCTTTTTCACGATAATATTGATCCAGTTCTGCTGCTCGCCGGGCATAAATTTACCCGTTAGCAGATTTACTATTTTCAGGCTGTCGGCGGCGAGATTTGTCGGCAGTTCAAGGACGGGGCGGAAACCAATGTCCCGCTCCGGAAGGGTTGGCCTTGCCCAAAATGTAGCCTGTGCAGCGAAGTGTCCACCACGAGATAGATACATTCCCTCGACATTCCCAGTACCTATATCCTGGCCGAAAGAGCGCATTTTATACCAGTTTTTGATATAATCGGCTGACTTCTGATAGATCGTATCCCATTCATTGTCAATTGGTGCAAGACCAGAGCCTTCTCCTTCATTACGGTGATGGTCTCCAACAGATGGGGCGCGGAGCGTATAGTTCACGTTACTCGCTGTATAGGTCTGGCCATAAATCAGGTTCATTTCTGCCAACGTCTCCCGCTGCAAAGAACATTTCACGTTATAGTCCGCAATAAAAAGGCTGTGCTCGTAGGGCTGCTTGGCGGTATCGGTTTCATTTTCCATCGAATAGGCATCCACCGTACCTGCATAGGTAAAAGGCACATAATGAAGTGTGCTGTCCGGCAGAGCGCTGTTTAACGTTCCGGGAATATTCACCGCCGAAAGGTCGAAATAGTATCTGCCGCCGGGGGTGAGGGTGAACTGCTCGTCGACCCGCTTTTCAACCGTCAGCGTAACATCCGCGAAACCGCTTGCAAGGTCGGTTTTGCGGTCGCCGTTGTACTGCTCGTTGAAGACCTTCAGGGTATAGGTACCCTCGGCAAAGCCGGCAGGAATGGTAAGCTGTGCCGTACCGTCTTTTTCTGTGAGGGAGGCGTTGCTGCGGCCGTAATAGATTACATTACCGACATCATCAAAGATCAGAGCGGAAATATATTCGTTTGCGCCGGTTTTTGCGTCGGTATAGGATATCTCTACGGTGCCGCCCTTGGTGGAAGCGGAAACCTCCCAGGTAGTTCTGCTGAAATTGTTGCGCTTGCTGTCATAAAGGGTCAGCTTCCATTCGTTTCCGGTGTAATTTGGGGAAACGGGCTGCAGCCCTCCGTCGGGCTTGCCGCCCACGGCGGCGGATGCAAAGAGGACAGAGTCCAAATTCAAGTCGAAAGCGGGACGAACGCCAAACTCCTTGGAAGTAGAGTATCCACCGTAGTAGCGGACTTCACCTCTACCAGCCACAAAGGCAGTGGAATAGTCTTCGTCTGGGGAGCGCAGCCACCAATAGCTTGACGCCCAACCCGGATGCTCGGGATCCACGACACGCAAATCGTTGTTTACCGCATTAGCCTCTTTTGAGGAAAGCGGCCAAAAAACAGCATTGCTTACCGCAGAACCCGCTACACCGTCGGTATTTTCCTCATCGTAGTTTCCGCTTGCAAGGGTCCGTTTTTCAACAGCATCGGTTTCTTTCGCCGTCAGCTTATCCGCAAGCGCGTCTATTGCCTCTTTCAACGCGCTGTCCGCATAAGCGTTGCTCGCACCGAACTTTGACAACCCCATGTTATTTGCCGCAAGCAGGGTCATATTCCCGGCTATGCCGGCTGCACTGTTTCCGTCATAGTCGATGACGCGCCATGCACCGGGATTATTTTCATGGTCTTGCCCGAAATACACGGTCGGTGCGGTCGCTGTGTTTACATTTTTACTTAGTGCGTCTGTGCCAAGCTGTATCGCAGCAGAGCCCGTTGCTGTCTCGCCCTCGGCAAATACGCCTGTCGGCACAAGGCAGAACAGCATACATAGGGTGAGCAGGATACTGAGTATTCGTTTTTTCATTTCTTGCTACCTCCGTTATGTAAACTTAATCAAGGGCGGTTATTGTGATTGTGCCTTTGAAGCTCTCGAGACGGGTATTGTATGCCGACTGTTCAAACATGAAGTACAGCGTTATATCCTCGTCCGAGGCGTCGTAAATTCTGGTGAAATTAAAGGAATGTTGGTCGTTTGTCTGCGCTATTTTTGTGCCGTCACGTTTTATGCGTGTAACCTCACGGCAAAGGTCGTCGTCATAGCCGTCTGTCATCTGGATGGAGTAATTACTGCTGTTGTTGGACTCGTTTGATACCACCTGGAGAGAGCCGCTTATGGTGACGCTGTAAACATGACCTTTTTTGAGCGTAATCTTATCAAGATAAGTGGATATCAGGTCTCCGCTGTTTACCTTTTCATAAACGCTTAAAGCTGCGTTGCCGTTATTGAGAAATACTCTCGGAATTCTTGTTTCTGCATAAAAATATCCGGAGCAGGCGCCGTTCTGACCTGCATCACCCTTGTCGCCTTTATCACCTTTATCTCCTTTGTCGCCTTTTTCGCCGGTGTCTCCTTTATCTCCCTTTTCTCCGTCAACACCTGCGGCTTTTACGGCTGTGTCGATTTCTCCGAACCACCAGTTGCCGTTCTCACCGATAAAAGGTGTTTTTCCGTCCTTGCCGTCAGAGCCGTTTTGTCCGTTTGTTCCGTCCTTACCGTCGGCTCCGTCTTTACCATCAGCGCCGTCTCTGCCATCCGCACCTTTTAATGCGGTAAGATCGTATAGGTTCAGCCATATTTCGTCGCCGACATAACGCCATTGCAGGATATTTTCGCTTACGCGAAATTCCGGAGTTTTTCCGTTTGCGCCGTCCGTTCCGTTCTGTCCGGCAGGGCCCTCTATATCGGCTATTGCAACGAGATTCTGCCACTCGTCGCCCTCATATCGCCACTGTATGTGGGTTTCGGTTCGCTGCACCTCTATGTTTTTGGCATTAATGCCGTCCTTGCCGTCGGCCCCGTCTTTGCCGTCTATGCCGTCCTTTCCGTCTATGCCGTCTTTACCGTCTATGCCGTCTTTTCCGTCTTTGCCGTCAAGACCGTTTTTTCCGTCAATGCCGTTAATGCCGTTCTTTCCGTCGGTGCCGTTAACGCCGTCTTTTCCGTTCTCGCCGTTTGTTCCGTTCTTACCGTCTTTCCCGTCAACTCCGTTAATTCCGTCCTTGCCGTTTTCCCCGGAGGCGCCACGCAGCTCGGTAAGTGCCACAAGGTCGCGCCATTCTTCTTCGGCGGGGTATCTCCATTGGATCGCCGTGCCGCTATTGCGCACCTCAGGCAACACGGCGTCGGTTTTTGCCGTTTTGCCGCATCCTGCGACAAAAACAATGAAAAGCACCAAAAGCATACCTGTGAGCAGTTTTTTCCCTGTTCTCATCTTCTTTCCTCCGTTTCGCCGTCCGCAGACAGCTTAAAGTCATATTTCATTTCAAGCATGGCAAACAGCTTATGCATAACCGTAACGGCAAGCTCCCGAATATCAATCGAGCCGATAAAAGCAAGCACCTTTGCCTGTTCTTCCTCCGGTACACGATATACTCTCATTGATGCCACCAGAAACCTGCTGAGCTTGCGCTCCAACGGGAAATGAATATCACATTTGCGAGCCATATAGTTACGCATAAGTCCTGCCGTGCCGATTTCCATTTCGTAAAAGTCACTTTCGCTGTAATCGGGGAAATTTGCTCCGAAAATCTGCTTTAATTCCGCTGTGGTGTGCAGATAGATGAATTCCGCCGTGTCGGGCTGAGAATATGCTTCAATATAGATTTCTCGCAGGTTCTCGTTAAGCTCCGTTAGCGTGAGCTGAAGAGACGTTTCCACCGCATAGGCGTATACGGGCGGCAGCTTTTTGTCCGCAATGCTCCTCGCCACGTCAAATTGACCGCCGAACATCGATTCGGTCAAATCCAGCAAGATTTTGTCCTTGGTCGGAAACAGATTTAAATAGCTGCCCCTTGCGACGCCTGCTTCCTCGACTATTCGACTGACGGAGGTGCTTTTGTAGCCCTCCTCCAAAAACAACCGAACGCACGCCGTTAAGATTTTTCTTTTTGTTTCACTGCTGTTTCTACGCAAATATATCACCTGTTTATAATATTATTAGTATGTATACCAATAATATCATATAGCATACAAAAAAGCAAGATAATGTTGATTATTATCTCGTTATGAGTAGGTTTTGCTTAAAATAAACGGTTTTTTATATAATAATGCACTTAACCCCTCGAATAATGCAGACGCATATTCGAGGGGCTAATCTGTTTCTGTATCAAAATATATTGTTTTGAGGTGCTTCACGAGGGCTCAGCTGCTTGATTATATAAAATAAGATGCGGGAGATTTGCCGTTATTCGCATTCGCATATACTTTTTCTTGTGTGCAAAATCGAAGAGGGCGTTACCGAAAATTCGTCAAGCCCCCATTTGCAAAGCAAGGGAATAAGACGTGTATCGGCTGCCGCTTCTCCGCACATTCCGACGGGGATGCCTGCCTTTTTGGCGTTTTTGATCGTCGTTTCGATAAGGCGCAGAACCGCAGGCTGAATCGGGTCATACAGCTTTGAAACAGCGGCGTTTCCTCTGTCAACAGCCATGGTGTAGCCCGTCAGGTCGTTTGTGCCGATGGAAAAGAAATCAACCTCTTTTGCAAGCAAATCGGAAATTATTGCCGCCGACGGAGTTTCTATCATAACGCCCACGGGAGTGTCGGCGAATTTAAGACCCTCATTTTTAAGCTCATCTTTGCATTCTTCGATAAGGGCTTTTGCTCTGCGAACCTCGTCAAGTGTCGTTACAAGCGGAAGCATAACCTTTATGTTTCCGAAAACCGCTGCGCGGAGGATTGCACGAAGCTGAATTTTGAAAATTTTAGGGTTGTCAAGGCAGTATCTTATCGCGCGGTGTCCGAGAAACGGGTTGTCCTCTTTTTCGATTTTAAGGTAATCTATCGCTTTATCTCCGCCTATATCGAGCGTGCGAATGATAACCTCCTTGCCGTCCGTTATCTTTGCGACGGTTGAATATGCTTCGTACTGCTCCTGCTCTGTGGGAAGAGAGGCTCTGTCCATAAACAGAAATTCCGTTCTGAAGAGGCCTATGCCCTCGCCGCCGTTTTGCAATACGTTCTGCGCGTCCTCAGCCTTGCCGATGTTGCCGTACACATGCTTTTTTACGCCGGATTTTGTAACGGTTTCTTTTGAGAAGTATTCGTTGAGGCTTTCTTTTTCCTTCAGATATGCCGCCTGCTTGGTTTTGTATTCTTCAAGCTCTTCCTCTGTGGGGTCGGTAAATACTTTTCCCTTGAAGCCGTCTGCAATAATCATATCGCCGTCCGAGATTTTTTCAACCGCATTGACGACCGACAAAACGGCGGGTATGCCCATGGCACGGGCGAGTATTGCGCTGTGACTCGTAACGCCGCCGACCTCGGTGATAATTGCGGAAACATTATCCCTGTTTATTTGTGACGTCATGGACGGGGTGAAATCCTTGGCGATGAGAACAGAGCCCTTCGGTACGGATGAAATATCCACACTTTTTACACCCAGAAGAATACGCAAAAGGCTGTCTCTTATATCCTTTACATCCGAGGCGCGTTGGCGCGTAAGCTCGTCGTCAACGCCGGAGAACATATTGATAAACATCGTGCATATGCTGTCAACCGCCGCTTCGGCAACAGAGCCGTTGTCGATTGCTTCTTCCATCTGTGCGAGCATAAACGGGTCCTCAAGCATAACAAGATGCCCCTCGAGTATCTCCGCCTCTTTATTTCCGGCATTCTTTTTAAGCTCCGCCACAAGTGATTTTGTTTCGTCGGAAAAGTCGGCGACTGCCGAGTGCAGACGCTTTTTTTGATGATCCGAATCGGTAAATTTTACGGATGAATAGTCAAGGTTTGTGTCCCTTATAACAACGGCCTTGCCGATTCCGAAGCCTTGAGATGCGCCGATTCCTTTAAGCATTAAACCCACCCTTTCATTAAGCCGCGGCAATATTATTCTTCGCCGAAGCCCGATGTGATAAGCTCTTCGGCTTTTTTGAGCATTTCGTTTTCGTCTGCGCCGCTGCACTCTACGGTGATTTCGCTTCCGCATTTGATGCAGCCTGCCATTATATTCATAATGCTCTTGCCGTTGATTCTTTTACCTCCGAAAACAATGTCAACCTCCGAAGAGAATTTAGACATTTCCGTTACAAAGGTGTTTGCCGGACGCATATGAAGTCCCATTTTATTAGTGATTGTAAAAGTTTTCTGTACCATAATAATTCTCCTTATGTTTGATACCTGCCGAGAGGATGATGCCCCTCGGCACGGTTTCTGATTGTTTGTTATACGGATTCTTTACGATTCTTTTTAAGAAGACCGAGCATCAGTGCTCCGACAACCGAGCCTGCAATAAGGGCTACGATATAGAGAAGCGGATGGTCACATACTATAAATGTGAAGATTCCGCCGTGAGGTGCGGGGCATGTAACGTTGAACAGCGATGTAAGAGCACCTGCGACAGCAGAGCCTACTAAGCATGAGGGGATAACTCTGACCGGGTCGGAAGCGGCGTAGGGGATAGCACCCTCCGTAATGAAGCACAGACCCATAAGATAGTTTACGGGGCCTGATTTGATTTCTTCCGCTGTCCACTTCTTCTTGTTGAAGGTTGTCGAAAGTGCGATTGCAATCGGGGGAACCATACCGCCTATCATAACAGCCGCCATAATCCATGTGTTGCCGTCGGCTATTGCAGCCGTGCCGAAAACATAAGCCGCCTTGTTGAACGGGCCGCCCATATCCGTTGCCATCATTGCCGCAAGGACTATGGAAAGAAGTATTTTGCTTGTATCGCCGAGCGACGAGAGGAACGAGGAAAGACCGGAGTTGACAACGCCTATAACGGGATTTATAAGACACATAAGAAGGCCTATGATAAGCGTGCCGAAAAGAGGATAGATAAATACGGGCTTTATTCCGTCCATTGATTTCGGAAGCCAAGAAAATGCCTTTTTGAGGAGATTTACAATAATACCGGCAAGGAAGCCTGCGAGCAGAGCACCGAGAAAGCCCGACACCGCTTTGTCGTCTCCGGTAAGGCTTTGGTTTTCAATCAGCGAGCTGAAGGTGTAACCGTTTGCCGCAAATACGCCGCCTATCATACCGGGCAAAAGACCAGGTCTGTCGGCAACGGACGATGCGATATAAGCCGAAAGAATGGGGAGCATAAGCGCAAATGCCGCTTTGCCTATCCAGAACACAATTGCCGCAACGGGACTTGTGAAGCCGAAGGTTCCGCCGACATCGGCATTGCCTGCAAGCGTATCGAACAGGAAGCCGAGAGCTATGAGAACTCCGCCGCCGACAACGAACGGGAGCATATGCGAAACACCGTTCATGAGATGCTTATAAAGTTTGTGCCAGCCGCTTTCCTTTTCGTCGTCATCAATAGACTGCTTTTCACTTTCGTCGGCGTGATATATCGCGGCTTTTCCGTCAACGATTTTTTTGATAAGCTCTTCGGGCTTGTTTATTCCGTTTGAAACCGAGGTCTTTACAACGGGCTTGCCGTCGAAACGTGCCATTTCGACGTTTTTATCTGCGGCAATGATTATTCCGTCGCATTCTTCGATTTCCTTTTTAGTGAGCACGTTTTTGGCACCGCCGGAGCCGTTGGTTTCGGCTTTGAGCGGATAGCCTAATTTTTCGCCCGCTTTTTCAAGTGCCTCTGCCGCCATATAGGTATGCGCTATGCCCGTCGGACAGGCTGTAACTGCGAGTATTCTGTAACCCTTCGGCTTTGCTTCGGGTTTTACCGCTTCCTCGGGGTATTTCTCCGCTTCCTTTTTGTCGATTATTTCCAAAAATTCGTCCGTCGTTTTTGCGCCCCGTAGAGCCGCGCAAAATTCCGGTTCCATAAGCATTACCATAAGACGGGAGAGTATTTCGAGATGTAAATCTCCGTCAACGGGAGCGGCAATCATGAACAAAATGTCCGAGGGCTTGGAGTCGGGAGCACCGTAATCAACGCCGTTCGGAACCGTTATCGCCGAAAGACCGGGAGTCTTTACGCTGTCCGATTTTGCGTGCGGAACGGCAATTCCTTCTCCGATTGCGGTCGAGCCCTGAGCCTCTCTTGCAAGGATAGCCTCCTTGTACGCCGCCTTGTCGGCAAGATTTCCTGCCTTTTCGTGCAGGGAAATCAGCTTGTCGATTGCCTCTTCCTTGTCGGTGAGAGAAACATTAAGAGCAATCGCATCTTTTTTTAATAAGTCGATGATTTTCATAAGTATTCCTCCTTATTTATACTCCGCGTTAAAGACGCGTTCAATTTCTTCACGAGTTGCAAGCTTTTCTGAAAAGGCCGTTGCGTTTCCGCACGCCGAGCCGAGTCTTAAAGCGTAGGAATAGTCGGCGGTCTTGATATATCCTGCCGTAAAGCCTGCTACCATACTGTCTCCGCAACCGACGGAGTTTATGAGCTTGCCCTTTGCGTTGCCTATTTTGTGGACGCTTCCGTTTTCGTCCGTAAGCATTGCGCCGTCCTTTGCCATTGAAACAAGTACGTTTTTAGCACCCATTTCCTGAAGCTTTTTCGAATATTTTACAATGTCATCGTCGCTTTTAATTTGGACCGAGAACAGGTCGCCGAGCTCGTGATGATTCGGCTTTATTAAAAACGGTTTGTATTTGAGCACGTTTTTGAGCAAATCGCCCGTTGCGTCAACCACGCAGTTTATATTTCTGTCGCTGACTCTCTCAAGTATTTGCTCGTAAATGTCATCGGGGAGGGTATTCGGGATAGAGCCTGCGAGGATAAGGTAATCTCCGCTCTTTATGCCGTCAAGCTTTCTTAAAAAGCTCTGCATATCCTCTTTTGTAATTTCGGGGCCGCAGGCGTTCAAATCAATTTCCTTGTCGGCCTTGATTTTGACGTTTATTCGCGTATCGCCGTTTTTAAGATAAATAAAGTCGCAGTTGATATTGTCGTTTTTGAGCATTTCTTCAAGCTTTTTTCCGGTAAAGCCTCCGAGAAAGCCGAGTGCCGTGTTGGGAATTCCGAGCTGTGTGAGTATGACCGACACGTTGATGCCTTTTCCGCCGTAATAGATTTCTTCGCCGTCCGTACGGTTTATGTCGTCGGTTCTGAGAGCTTTGAGCTTCATCACATAGTCGAGAGCCGGATTCAGAGTAACGGTGTAAACCATTAAGCAGTTACCTCCTTCACTACCGTTTTTGATTTAAGCTGTTCGTCATCGCATTTGTCGCAGACTATACACGCCGCAGCAACCGGTGAAAATGATACCGCCGAAACTTTTCCGAACTTTGTGTGGTCGCAAAGCACATAGGTTACAAAGCTGCGCTCTATGGCAACGGCTTTTAGCATTGCCTCCTCGGTGTCCGGGGTTGTAAAGCCCTGCTTTTCGCTGACTCCGTTTGTTCCGATGAACGCTTTTGAAAAGTTATATTTCTGAAGATTTGAAGCGGCTACTAAGCCTATGATTGCCTCGGTTGTGCTTTTTAATTCACCGCCGATAACAAAAACCTTGCAGCCATTGGCCGTCAGCTCCTTTGCGTGGGCGATTCCGTTGGTTACAAAGGTTGCTTTGGAAGAGGTTATATATTTCGTCATAAGAAAGGTGGTTGTGCCTGCGTCGATAAAAACGAAATCGTCATCATTTATCTGCGAAGCGGCATATTTTGCTATTGCTTCCTTTTCGTTTATGTTCATCAGCGATTTTTTGTTGAAATTCTCCTCGTTGTGGAGAAATTCCTGCCCGAGAACAGTCGCTCCGCCGTGAACCTTGTTTATTTTCCCGAGCTGGGAAAGAGCCAAAAGATCACGCCTTATCGTAGATTCGCTTGTTTCGAATTTTTCGGCAAGCTTTGAAACGGTAACCGAGCCGTTCTGACGCAGAATTTCAAGTATCTGCGCTCTTCTGTCGGTTGTAAGCATATTCACACCTCCGATATCTCTGTTGTGCCTTAATTATACAGAAACGTTCAAATGCAGTCAATATCGCGCAATAAAATTCAGCGTTTGTGCTTATAGTGTGCCCGTTTTGTTATCTAATATGCAATATTATTGAACCGCAAATGCGCACTTTTGCTCGTTTCAAATTTTTCAATCACAAAAATACGCATCAGATAACATAAAAAAATCCGCCCGAAAGGCGGACGACATCAGTCATAAATTCCATTAGCAGACGGGAAAACAGACAATAAAAACTGCGGCTTTTTCGTTTTTCTCGTTTTTGACAAAAATAAAAACCGAAAGCCCTTGAAAACAAAGGCTTTCGG
>UMDB01046205.1_pt1 | contig 26037 bp, 24 predicted proteins | sample 1964361 | NCBI WGS metagenome assembly UMDB01 (sample SAMEA4835981, study PRJEB28245) | human gut metagenome | biome: gut microbiome; material: fecal sample | place: Denmark | collected 2008 | reverse complement strand
CGGTGGGGCAGGAGGTTGCACGCCCACTTGTCGCGCGTGTTTGTACCACTATTTGTATCATTACAAATATACAAAAAATCGTGAATATCGGACTATCCTATAAAAGAATAATCCGATATATCACGCACTACATTAAGCTCTTTTACGTCTTGCAAGACCACCGCAAGCAAAACCATTTCTCATGTGATTAGTTACTCCACGAGGCCATAACTTTTCATATAAGCGGGCACTTGCGTAATTATTAACTGCTCCGGCAAGACCTTCAACTCCTTGTAACATTCCTTGTAATCCTTGCGTTCTGACTGCCATTAACTGTTGATTCAAGCCGACAGCTTTATTATATTCATTAATAGCGTCTTGATACATAATTTGACTATTAGCATTTCGAGCATTAACTCGTTCTTGCCTATTCAAATCATATCTTTGACGTTGATAATCTTTCTTAGCTCCATACAGTTTATTTCGAGCAAGTTGAGCATTAATTGCAAGATTTGCTACACTATTTCGAGCAGTTTGAACATTACTTGTGTTATCAGTAATATATCGAGCAGCTCTACGTTCTTGTGTACCAAGTTCTTGTAATTCCTCACTTATATCATAATCTGTACTATATTGAACAGCATCTACTTTATTACCTTTCGGAACATGAAGTGTAGATTCAAATTCAATAGCCTTTCGATTAGCACGAGTATTAAGAGCGTTACCTACAATTCCAAACAGTGAACTTGCAAGATTCATACCAAGTCCAAATTCATTAAATCCGAACTTAAATGTAGAACCACCGCCAGCACTTGCAGTAGTTTGAATCGGCGGTAAAGTAGTAAGTTTAGGAGCTGAAACTCCTGTAAGACTATAAGGTGAAGTATATCCACCAAAAGGTCTTTTCTTTCTTACCATTCCACCACAACGCATAACCGGAGCATTATTACGAAGTCCTAAAGCAGTAGCATAAAGTTCTTGAGCTTCAAACAAATCTTCTGTTTTAGCATCAATAGCTTCAGATTCACCACGAGCTTTATTCATTCTATAAACTAACTTTTCAATATTACGAACATTTGTTCCAGTTTGTAATTTGTTAGTTTTACTCTTATCTAATGCAGACAAAGATAATGTAACTCCATCAGCAAGTTGAATAACTTGAGCTTCTTTTTTACCTTTCATATCAGTAAGTTTCTTTGCGTAATCAGCGAAAGTACGATTTGTTCCGGGAACTTTAATTGTATCACTGAATACTTGACCACCTTCAGAAGTTTCACGAACAACTTCACCAGCATACATTCGACCATTTTTAGCGCCGCCGCCTTCAATTTCCGAATCACCATATATGATTCCAGTTTCACCAGTAGCAGGATTATATTGTTCATGAGTTTGACCATAAGCAACAACACTATTAGATGAATTAGGAACTACTTGACCGCCGGTGTTTAATTTTCTACGACCAATCATTCCACCTAATTTAGCATAAAATCCTGTACCTTCAGAGTAATTACCAAGATTACTTTGTCGAATAGTTGCAACATCATTTTCAACTTTATCTTGCATATTACCCAAAGTTTGCTGACGTTCCATTTCAGCTTGTTCAGCTAAAAGTTTTTGACGACGACGTTCTTCTTGACGCTTTTTCTTACGTCCAGTAAACAGACCAACGATGCCACCAATTAATGCGCCGATACCAGCACCGATAGGGCCAAGCCAAGAACCAGCAGCTGCACCAGTAGCAAGCGCCGCGGTTCCACCAACAGCAGCTCCAATTCCTAATCCAGTTCCAGCTCCACTTAAAGCGCTACCGCCTACGATACCTTCGCCATCAGCACTATATTTAGATTCGTCAATATCACTGGTTTGAACTCGTGTACCCCATTGAACACTACCGGGGTCATTAATACTTGTTCCACCCCAATAAAATTTCCTACGAGGAGTTCCAACAAGTCCACCGAATTTAGCAGTAATACCACGAGAAGTTAAAACTTCATTATTAATCTTATTTTGCATATTAGCATAAATAGCTGAATCACGAGCCATCAATTGATTTGCCTTTGCAATACCTTGGGCATTCAAATCAAGGTTGCCGTATTCATAAACATCACTAAGATGTTTTCGTTTAATACCAACACCTTCATTTTCAAAATAATCTCGATTGTTTTTACCAGCGATTATACTACGATAAGCATCACCAGACATAACGCCACCGAAATCTTTTCGCTTACGTCTTACAAGACCACCACAACGAGCAACTCCACGAGCAGTAACAATTTCATTATTGATTTTGTTCTGCATATTTGCATAAATAAGTTTATCATTAGCAATCAACTTATCTACATAGTTCTTAACTGGGATTCCAGTATCATCATTCTTTCCGCCATGATATAATAAATCAATCATACCATTACCGAAAAAACTATTACCAGAATCACGAGCCATTCCTAAATAATCAGCAGTAGCATCGTGTGTAGAACGAATACCACCGAAATTATATTTTTTACGATTAGTTTTACTCATATCTTCAACATAGTTATCATGATTATCATCAGTATTAAAATTAGAAAATAATTTATTTCTAATCATATCATAATCATTAGAACTATTAGTTTTAAATATTTCTAATTCAGATTTATCTCTTCTTTTATTACCAGTAGTATATTCTTTAATAATACTATCTGTATTACGTTCATTAGCACCTTTTAACAATTTCTTATATTGTCTAAAACCAGTTCGACCTACTCGATATGCAAGATTAGACATAAGATTAACAATAGGTTGAGGTAAAGTATTGAAATCATCAATACCATATTTCTCAGAATAAATATCACGAACATCATTGTATGCTTTTGCCATACGACGATTTAATTCAGCATCAATTTGTTTTCTTGTTGCTTTACCTTTTGCTTTAACAGATTTAGTAAAATCAGAAGTATCATTTAACTTAAAACCGGGACCAATAGTTTTAGCACCACCTTCATATGAGGGATAAGGATAATAATATTTACCATCTTTTGAACGTGAACGAACAGTTTTAAGTTTATTATTTTCTTTAACACGAACAAATTCTTTATCACCAGTCAATTCGTTATCCCAAATATGTTGAGAATACTCATTAATATAACGAGTAACTTGACGAAGACTATCAGGATTAACTTTACGATTAGACATACTATTAAAAGTTTGAGTAACACGACAAGTGGGCGTGCAACCTCCTGCCCCACCGGGGAGCGAGGCCGAAGGCCGAGCCACACAAGTTGTTACAAATTACCTTTGATTATTACGATTATCAAGAATCCATTCAGGATTAACATCAATAAGTTCCCAAAGTCTGTTATTATCACTATTATTAAACTTCATTATACAATAAACATATTGACAAATGAACTTATTAATATCATACCATTTAGCTTTACGTTTTAATGCAGATTCATCTACAACTAAATCAGTAACCATAAAAGGTATTTGTTTGTGTATATCATTAACATTATTAAATCTCCAAAGATTTACTTTATTAACACCAGTTGTACCATTATACCATTTATCATTAAATTTAACAATTTTATAACCAGTACATTGGTCATCATTATGAACCAATATAGCATTAATAGTTTTCTCAAATTCATTAATAGTAGGTAACAGATTATTAACAATATCAACTCTGTCTTTCCAAGCAATATTATTTAATAACTTATTATAATTACTATTGTCGTTAAGAATAAATTTAATATATGATTCTTTAACAAGTTGATTATTATTATCATCTTTTAAGAATCGACCATAATTATTTTTAGATATTGCATAAATGCCATATTTATCAAACCAGAATAATCCATTTCGATTGGTAATACCTACAATAGGATTATAGTCATGGAATGAAATCCAAGCATTAGCAATAGGACTAAAACTAATTGTGAATTGTTTATTATCAACATTTTGGACTAAATATAAGATATTAGTATCTTCATTAAATGCCCAAATTCTACCATTATTCTTAAACGGATTAATTACATCTTTTGCAAGATTACCGTCAAACCATTTAAGAGCATTAAGAGCAGTCATATTACTTACTTTATCTCCATTGATATTGAAGATACGTCTATGAACTGCATCAATAACAAAATAACCAATAACATTAACGTGAGTATCAAAATAACTTTGACAACCTATATAACCACTGGGACTATATGTAACCTCTTGAGGTTCCATATTAAATATATCAGCTGTACCTAAATACGAAGTACCTTCATCAGTATTAGAAAGTGTATCACGAAGTTGCAATAAATGTAAACCGTATGTTTGTTGAATATAAAGATTTTTATTGTCAGTTTTTAATGCAATAATTTCACCTCGATTAAAAGGCATATCTTTATAATCATCACTTCTAAATAATCGCCAATTAAGATTAGCATTTTCAGCACTCTGTAATTGACTACGAATTATACGATAAGGATGGTCTTGAGTTCCGGGAATTTCTTCAAAATAAGTAAATGTTTCAATACCATTCTCATTATAAACAGGAGAATAACCTTTACCAACACTACTATTTATGAAATTATCAACTTGATAACTTAATTGATAAAATTCACGTAATTCATTACCACGTTTATCGTGATATTTGAAAGATTTATCTACGTTATTAACACTAAATCGAGCAAGAATATTAAATTTACTTTCGAGAGGAACAGTAAATATCCAACGATAAACAGTAGCATTACTATCTAATTCTTTTGCTTGAGCATCACCATAACGATAATCAGATGATGGAGCAGTAGCTCGAAGTGTTATATATCCAATAAATGTATCACCAACTAATGAAGTTATTATTTCAGAAGAACCTTTAATATTAATTACATTAGATGCAATTTGAAGTTTCTGATTATTAACATCAGAATAAAGTGTTTCAGAATTATTAATTAAATCGGCAATATATCCTCTTGCCCATTCTTCATTATCTGTACCTTTATTAAATCCATCAAAACCTTTTTCAATACGATAATAACTATCGCCAGCAATATTGTTTTGAGAACTAATATTAGCATTGATATATTCAAGTGAAACATCTTTAGTTGCACGAGAAGTATCAATAGTAAGACTATTAATGTCAGCATCTAAGAATCGAGTTCCAGATTCATTAGGATTTGTATCAAATCCATCAAAATCTTCACCTTTCCATTTAGCTGGAAATACTTTTATATCATCATCAAGTTCTTCATTTTTAACAAATTTAAGAACATTAGTTTCAAAGTATAGAGGTTTAAGTTTACCTCGAATACTATTTATCTTATTATAGAGATATTCAAATGTATAAAATCTTGCATTATCTCCACCAAAAGGATTTTTATAAGTTTGATTTTTACCGAAATTGTTAGTTTCAGTATCTCGCATTGCGAAACCTTGTGTAACAATTCGAGAATTATTAATATTATGTTCAACAAAGAAATAAACTATCGAACTAATATATTTATTCATTAAATCTGTTTTACCAGCAAGATTAGCTTTAATATTGATATTAGGACTTAATGTATAAGTAGGATTCCATTCAGAAGAAGTAGAATATAATTGAGTTAACCAATCAAATGTCGGAGCAGTTGAACCATTAACTTTATATTCTAATCGAGCTTCAATTAAAATATATTTAGTTTCTTTTGCATCAAGATTAATTACGAAATTAGTTTTGGTATTAATTGTATTACCAATAAATGTAGATTTACTATCAGATGCTAAAAGATTAGATTCAGAAACTTCATAATACCCAGTTTCAACTTCAGATTCTTCTGAATCAATTTGTTTAACTACCGATGTAGCATCATAAACTTTTGTAGTTAAATTTATACCAGCAGGTATCAAACTATCTCCACCAAATGTAGGACTACATTCAACACCAATTAATTGACTCGATGTACTTTCACTTGTTATCTCCAATACTACAACTTGATAATCAGAAGGATTAATTCCACCTTCAGAATCTTCAGTTGTATAAGGTAATGGAAGACTTGGTAATTTCAGTTTACCTTTCGTTAAAGAACGACCTTTTGCTTTAACAGTCGCGTGTCCAGTTGAAACTCCATATAAAGTAAAATAACGATTACGAGCTATTGTAGGATTTTCACTTCCAACACCAGTTTTAGCAATTTCATCTACTTGTTCAGCGTCATCAATATCAGGTAAACTCTTCCAACTCGGACTTATAATCTTACTAATACTTTCAGATTTATAAGGAATTTTGTGAGCATTTTGATTAGTAGAACCTACGGGATAAGCTTCAATATCATAATTGTTAGCTTTCCAAGGAATATGATGTATATTTACAAGGTCACCTTTATAATCATAATATCCAGCATAAAGAACATAAACTTCACCACTCTTGAAATAACGTCGAGTACTATTAATATAAGAAGAACTCGGATTCCAACTTAATTGAACATCAAGATTGTTCTCTGTAAATTCTTTAAGTTCACTATCGAGTTTGCTATAATCAAGAGTTTTTACATTGCCTCGAATAAGTCTATTATTGAAATTAACAAGAGTGTTATCTCGAATATATGATATATTTTTAATAAAAATATCATCAAGACTTATAGTAGATAAATATGAAACATCACTTACAATATGAGTAGTACTTACACCATTAATTGAAATATCATCTGTTTCATATGATAATTGAGCTTCGTCAGTAATATAAACAATAGCAAATTTACAATGTTTATATTTAATACCACTATTTCTAAAACTAATAGTAATATTCTTATTGATTTCGATACCTAACGCATAATCTTCTTCATAATTACCACAAACAATGAGTGATGTACTCAAAGGAGAATAGTTTGTATAAGTACCATCATCAAGACGATATTTGATTGCTATTTGATAAGCACCAGTTTTAAGATTACCACCGTCTTTAACTTCTAATTGAAGTTCAGAATAAGTAACATTTGGAATAAGATTAAATGAATCAACTTCATCAACAGTGATGTCATATCCTATTGCAGTATCATCTCCATTGTTACCATCATAAAACGGGTCAGTTAGATTAATAATTCTTGTTTCATTTGCTGATTCATCAGTTCCCTCAGTAAATGTAACAATCAAATTTTCTTTATAATTATATATATAATCTCCATGAATTGGTCTATCAATACTGAATCCAAATGCACCCGATGTACTATACAAACAACGTTTTACAGTTGGGTTATTATCATCAAGATTAAGATATATAATAGCGTCGTTAGTTTGTAAATCAGATTTATCTGCATTATTCCAGTGTTCTACAACGCAAAAAAGTACAACACCAACATTAGTTGGAATTGTACCTATAATATTATATTTGTGATTATCGGCATCACTATAAATATAAGGAATGATATGCCGATTTGTCGGATGATTTTCAAGAATATCATCTAATTCACCTATGAAATCAAATCCTCTTTCATTAAAATAACTTTGACCTTTATTATCAATAGTTATATTTTTAGCATACCGCAAAGATTTATCTTGTGCAATATGAGGTGAATTATCTAAATCAAGACCTAAAACTTTCATAATTTCTATTATTCTAATGTACGAAGAATAGTAGCAATATTCTCTCGACGGTCGTTACTAAATTTGTTACAAGAAACTCGAACTTGTATTCTCATTCTATCGAGTTCTATCGCAGGATTTGTATAAGGATTATTTGCTGTAAGACTTACAACCGGATGTTTATAACCCCTTAATAACATTTGTTTAAGAACATAAAGTTTAAGATATTTTTTAAGAGGGCCATTATTATAAATAAGAGGAACATCCATATTTATAATACTATCATAAACAACAGGTAAAGCTCTATATCTTAAATGAATAGTTCCATAATCAACGTTAGTATGAATCCAATTATTACTAATGTAATAATAAGGTTGTTCTTTATCAACAGGAGCATGATTAAAACTATCATTTTTATCACCGGGACTTGTTATATCTGCATTTGGAATACCGGGATAAGGAGTATATGTCGGAACAGTTGTTACCTTTTCAGTAATAGTATCTTTGTTAAATTCAGCTGAATTTTTAAGAATAGCTTTTTTGTTATTTATAATGACGTCAATTATACCACGAAAATCCCACGGTAATTGACAACGATGGTCGTCAAATTCAATATCTTTTTCTACATTAACATAAGCTTGAATAAATTTAAGTTCTTCCAAAGCATTTGCAACCCAAATAGGAAAACGACTTACAAAGTCATCACTTTGTATATTATAATCGTTATACATATCTGGAATTAATGTAGCACTACTAATAAATATATTATTATCAATCATAAAGCATTATTTTGTTTAGGAAGATTATTTCGATATAGTTTAATAGCTTCGTCAGGATGATTAAAACAAATTGCGAGAATTTTATTGAAACAATTAAGTCTTCGATTTGTTGCAATTTCATCAACAGTTTTACCTTTCATTGCAAAAGGTGTTCTGTCAATAGTTTTTTCACCATTTTCATAAGCACTACTTGTGTGACCAAATTTGAATTTGTAATAAACACTTTGCGGTATTCGACCTTTGACTTTATGATATACAGCTTTTATACACCAGTCATAATCATAATATATGAAATAAGGAATACCATTTGGATTATCAGCAGTTCGTATATTAATACCTTGTTCTAATAATTTCTTTTTTAAGTCTTTTGTAGCACCCCAATCGACAACACTACATACATCACCGGGCATTGTCTTTTTATAGTAAACATAAACGTAACCTACGGAACTACCAAAAGAATAATTATTACCTTTACATAGTAAATTAGCTATCTCATTATTAACTTCATCTTGCATATAAGTATACATTTCAGAAGGTAATTCTTTAAGAGCAGCAAGAGTTTCTATATCATCATCAAGTTTATCAAGACGTTCATAAACTAAGTAATTATAACTACGAATATAACTCATTAGTTTAGTACCAAGTAAAGCATCTTGTTTCTTATTAAAATAAATCTTACTACGATTATCAATATCGAATACTACTGAAACATCAACACCGGTTTCTTGATATTTAGCAAGATTATCTTTGATATTATAAATACAATCATTGCGTCGTTCATAAGCAAGATGTAATTGTTTAATTAAAGAATTAAGTTGTATTTGAACTTCTTTAACGAAATCTCTCCAATAATATTCGTTATCAACCATAATGATAGAAACATGATGTTAATCTTGACCATTACCACGTTGAGCAATAGTAGGATTATTATTATTTGTTTTAATATCCAAATCTTGAGGATAAATACCAAATTCAGTTTTAAGTATTTCTTGAATTATACCTTCAAGCATATCATTAGGTAAAGGTAATTCAATATCTTGACCATCTTCATTCTTAAAGAACGAAAGAACTTCATCAGGATTTTCAAATATACCTGTAATCATTACTTCATTAATTGGTCGTCTATCATCAATATCTTTCGTACCAACTTTTTCAGCAATAATTATATGACCGTTTAATATAATATAAGCTCGTGGATACCCGGTGGGAGAGTAGGTTGGACGCCCACTTTGACGTAGTTTAAGAGATGTAATAGAACTTTCATACATATATCCATTACCAACAGTATCACCTACAAACGCAAAAGGCGCATCACTTTGTATGCGCACGGGTGTAGGAACTTTGTACTTTGTTCCTAACAATCTAATTTTATTAGCAATTCGATATTCAGTAGGAAGAATATCACTATATTTCAACTCTTCAACAGGAGCAATAAAGGTAAGTTTAAGAATATCATCTATTCCATTTTTCTCAACGCTTTGTCGGATACGATTTGCAAACATAGTTTTAATCATATCTTTAACACGTTCTTTAAGTTCGTGATTATTAGGTTGATTAACCATGTTTGCAATACGAGCTGCATATTGATTAAGTGTTCCCATATCTTACTTATTTAGATTCAAAAGATTAGCAATAGTATTTTGTTTTTTCCAAATATATTTTTCATCATCAGGATTAAATCCTTCTACGATATTATATTCAAGAGAAATAAAACCAATAGGTGTTTCTTTAATAGGGTCTTTAATAAGAAAAGTATAAGCAGACTTCATACCTCTACTTTCAAGTTCATCTTTATAACATCTGTCTTGAAACTTATATTTACTAACATCATTACAATAATGACGATTTCTAACAAGAAGATTATGAAATAAATAAGGAAAATTATTAACAAGAATATCCTTAAAAGATTTCTTATAAGATACTACACAACAATCATAATCTTCACCAACAACAGTGTATTTATCCATTTCTACACCATTAATGAAATGACCGCCATTATGAAAATAAGCAATATAAACAGCATTAGCGTGAATAGTATCTCGAATAGAAGCACATATCTTATCAAGTTCTATATAACAATTACTTTTTTCAATAGTAAGTTTTTGTTCTTTACGTTTAGGAAATAGCCATTCTTTTAGATAAATACCAGTAATCGTACTTATGGATGTTATTATAGCTACTATAATAGCTGTATAATCGAACATAGATAGGCGTATAAGAGGATTAATATTAATAGGTATATTATATTGGGCTACTAACAAATATACGTTAAAATAGTCGATTTCCCACCATATTCACTATAAAAAAGAGGTGCTACATTAGTAACACCTCTCACCATTTCAATTCAATCTTTAACAATATAAATTGTTATATTACTAACAATTTATTTCTTTACTTTCTTACCAGTGGTTTTTTTACCACCTTTCTTTCCACCACATGCCATAGTAGTAATCATCTTAATTAATTAATGACTTTGTTTATAATCAATACCAATCTTTTTTAGAATCGGTTTGAATATCCAACTCCAAGCAACTGGTGCAAGAATAGCAGAATTAATAAGAATTGTAGTATTTTCATATCCACCTGCTATATATCCTGCGGCAATAGCGAAACAACTAATTAACATAACAAGTCGTTTAGTCCATGTACCAACAGATTTATCACCATTAATATCATCTATTGCTTTAATAAGTATGTATGTTAAAACATTCACACAAAGCATAAATGATAAATCAAAATGAGTACTGAATAACTCAACAAAATATTCTACGAGTTGTTCCATTTACCATTCATCAATTTCATCGACCACCATATTTCTTATTTGGAATATATTTTAAGAAACTAAAAGGAAACAATTTCTTTCTAAAATCTTTATCAGATTCTAAACTTCTTGCTTCACCTTCAAAGCAAATATCTTTATAAGCTCGATTATAAGGAGGTAATATGATTTCAATTATCCAACTATAAACATAAGTTAATAAAGGAATTGCAGGAGTAGCAAGTAATCCCCACCAAAAATAATTTGTAGTAAAACTTAATATTATACTAACCAATAAACTTGTAATAAAAAGAGTAATTTGTTGATAACTATGAACGGTTTCATGTCGTTCAACAGTTTCAGTAATTTTATCTTTGTATTCAGTTCGTATGATTAACCACCATAATATCGTCATACATAAATACCCTTTGAACGGTAGGAATTTACAATAGACTTTAATCATGATTTTATTTTAATTGAATTTCTTTATAATAATTAGCGTATATAGTATTCATAAAATTTTCAGCAACTCCGCTATTATCAATAATTAAACCATCTTCATAACCTTGTAACTTCATTATCTTTTCCCATTCAGATTTTACTGTCATATAATTATAAACAGTTCTTTGTAAAATACTCATACCACCTGAATAATTATTATCTTCAACATCATGTAATTTAATAAGACTATGAATACAAATTGGTACTATAAAATCAATATTCCCCATACCCATAATGCAATTATATACATAATTGGTATTATCAAAATCAGTATATATAATTGTTACAATGGAAGGTTTCTTTACTTCTTTTTCTTTAGGTACTAAATCATAATATGTAATCTTAAGAGCAGCAAATCTTTGAATAATAACATCTAAACTTGCAGTGAGATAATCCAAATTATCATCTGTCATACTTTTAAGTAAGGTGACATTCGGAACAGCATACTTAATATTAGCATTTACAGAATTAGTTAAATTATTTACAGTACTAAATATGATAAATACTGGAACTGATTTTGTACCATTCTTAATATCATTATTAAAAAATAAATGAAGACTAACAGATAATTGAGACATATATACACCATGTAAACTTCTATAATTCTTTATAGAAAGTTTAATGTTATTTTCATCACTATTTATATTCAAACTACCATCAGGTGAACCAATAATATTAAATATAGAATCTATAAGCTCACCAAACTGAGCTTGTGTAGGTATTTTACCTGTTTCAAAATATTGTTTAAGCTGACTTTTAGTTGCCATAATATAATTGAATATTTTTGTGTTATTAATAAATTTATCATAATTCGTACTTGATTTAAGATTAAATAGATTATTTATAACAATTAAAAGTCAAACTTGATTTAACTTTTAATTTGTAAGATTAATATCTTTCATATATTTATTAATAAAATTCAACAGTTGTGTAGTTCTTAAATCTGTTGAATCTAAAATAGCATATAATTCTTTTTTATAATCATTCATATTTGCAATAGAAGTAAGAATGTAATTATATGTAGTTATAGCACCACCTGATGCACCTATTCTAATAGCTTCAGAAACAATAGGGAATGTATCATTTTTAGTAGCATAAACTATTTTGAAATAAGCTCTTGTAGAACCATCAGTTGTTATAAAAAAGTGTTCTTCTATAAGATCATTTTTAATAACTCGATGTGTATTGGATAAATGATACCAACCAACCCAATTCCACTTAACAGTTGAAGGAATTGCTCCTACAAGTGCTTCATCATTAGCTAAATATAATTCACCACCATTTTGTAACATTTTAGTCATTAATTCTGATGTAAGAATAGTATATTTAACAGGTGGAGTATTACCATATTCAGAAGGTGAACCAGTATTACAATGTACAATTATATAAGGTAAATATGTAGCATTTGCTGCATCATAAAAACCTATAAATAAATAAGATGCTTCATCACCAATAGTAACAAATCTATAACCAAGTACATTAGCATAATCAGGGTCGCTAAAACTTAAAGTATTGTCCCCCCCCTGTTAAATCACTATTTGGAATCTTACTTATCAAATTTTCAAAATCAGCTTGTGTAGGAATTTTCCCAGTTTGAAACAAGTCTTTAATTTGTGCAATAGTCATAGTAATAATAGTTAAAGTTTGACATATATTGATTAAACTCTAACTATTATTACTAATAATTAGAGTTTAATATAATAATTTTTTAGAGAATTTACCGACGTTTTTTAAATCAGTTATAATGACTTCATCGGTGGTATTCCAACGTGTTTGAGAATTACCAGTACAACGATAAACATATAAATCATTGGAACCACCCATATCAACATCCATTGCGAAAGCATAACCAACATACCATATACCATTTTGCAATACAGGATAAATACGATATGTTATATTGGTTGATTGAATGGTTCGAGGTGACGGATTATTATTAGTAGGTTGTGTGATATTAAACCACGCCCAACCAGAACCTTTAATATTATTAATTAAATCTATTTCATCAGCAGTATTAATATCGCCAACTTCAGATTTAAAACGCGCTCTTTCTGTTTTATCTAATAAATAATAAGTTATATTAAAATTGGCACCGCTAACAGCATTATCTTGAAAACAAATAACTGCTACAAGATAATTACCTCCAATTTCATCATCCCAAGCACCAATTAAAAAATAACTACGATTATAATTATAAATATATCTAAGAGATTTAACATATAGTCTATCGGTACTATCTCCATTTCCGAAACCTATTGTTGTATCACCAGTTCCCCCCCCAATGGCATACTCAACATACCATCAATAAGACTGGCAAAATCAGTTTGAGTTGGTATAGCACCAGTGCTAAATTTTGCTTTCAAAGCAGATTTAGATAAAGCCATAACTTTTAATTAATTAAGATTAGTAACAATACGTTTAATTTTAGCAAACAAACTTTCAGATTTAGTTTCTACTGCAACTTCAACAGGTTCTTCTGATAAAGTTTGAACATCATTAGAACGAGTATTTGGTGTACGACCAACTTGGAAAATATAGTGGTCAACACCATCACCTTGAATTTGCATATAACCAATACCATCAGGCCCAGCTGATTGAGTAATAGTAACAGATTTAGAAGTAGCTCCAGAATAACTTGCAGTTACAGTAGCAGTTTTTGCTCCAATAGGATTATTAGCTGCTGTTAATTTATTACCACTTAATGTAAAACCTCCCGGATTAGTTGTTAAAGCTAATGTAGGAGTTGCACTTTCAGTTGTTGCTGTTCCAGTACTACCTGATGTATAAACAGGAGTTTTAGAACGAGTACAACTCGAAGTGATTGTAGAAGTACCACCGGTTGCTGGAAGAGAAGTAGGATTAGCAGAAATACTAATATTCCAAGAACCATAATTATATGATTCAATTCTATTACTTACAGAAATAGAGTCATCTACATATTTTGTTCTATCACTTTCATTATAACATCTAAATTTAGCAGTATCAGTTGTAACATTAGCTCCCATAGATGAATGTGTAATCAAATACGTATCATCCATAGAAAATCTATTATTACCATTACTAATCATTTCGATTTTATAAACACCAGCTTTAGTTCTTGTATAAGGAACTGTACTACCAGATGTATATAAATAATAATAAGTATAAGTATTTCTGACTACTCCAGCTGCACGTGCAGTACCTCCAGCAGCAGTAATTAGATCAGATGCAATAAGCATTTTAGGAGTACCATAAGAACTAAGATGTTCATCGTAATTATAATCTATTACAGCATTTGCTTCTTGATAAATATACATAGTTTCACTGGCAGATTTACCATTAGCAGACCATGTAACAGCTTGACTTTTAACAGTGGTTTGAGCTGAAACAGTTGTACCCTTCGAAGAAGCAGTAGCAGTAATAGAAGCTACGTTCGGAACAACATTAGCAGTTCCACTTGAAGCAGCTTCAGTAGTAACATCTTTTGTAGCACCAGATGTATATTCGTAAGTAGTAATTGTAGCAGATTTATTCCAACTTTGAGTACCATTTCCAGCTGTAGCAGTAGCAGAACCACCACTTGCAGGAATAATACCATTTGTTACTGTACCAGCTATTACATCACCATATGTATAAATACCACCAGAAGTAGATTTAACAGTTTTACTGTTTGTTATACTCTTAGAAGCCGTAGCTGATTTAGAACTATCTCCGTCATTTACAGCTTTTATAGTAATAGTATCAGTAGTTTCATTAGTTCCCATACTACTATGAGTAATCGTATTTCCAGATAAACTAAATCTACTATTACCGTTAACAGTTATAGAAATTGATAAACTACCATCAACACTTCGTGTTTGATTCGGGCCAGTAGCACCCGAACTATACAAAGCATTATAAGTTTCAGTATTAGTAACAGAAGCACTTACACTCGCAGAACCACCAGCTGCTGTCAAACCACTACCGATACTTACAGTAGGAATTCCATAAGCAGTAATTCGAGGATTGTAATTACTATTAGTTACTTTATTTTCAGCTTGATAAATATCAACGGTTTTATTGGCAGTTGCACCACCCTCACCAGTATAAGTTACAGTAACTTGTCCAACCTTAGTTCTTGCCTTAACTGTGGTTCCAAGAGAAGAAACTGTAATCTCATCTGTTTTTGAATAGATAACTGTACCAGCACGAGTCGAACCAGATGTATAACTAATTGTTTGCGACATATTAGAAATACTGGTCGAAGAAGTTCCACCACTTGCAGGAATATCAGATGCTAAAACAGAACCACCTGTTAAAGCACCATAAGAAGCCTTATTGGCTTCTTGATAAATAGTAATAGTTGATGATACTGTTTGACCATCAAATGTATTTGAATATTTACCAGTTACAACAATACTTCTCCTACTACCAACAGTTGTAGTTCGATTGCTTGCGGTAACCTTAGTACCAGATATAGAAAATCCAGTAGCACTTCCTGATAGAACTGGTGTAACATTATCTGTACTAACTAAATTACCATTACGATATGTTTTAAGTACAGCTGTAATATTTGCAGTTCCACCTTTTGCGGCAATTTCAGTATTATCACTATTTAACGTTAAATCATATGTATAAATAGATGCTTCTTGTTCAACAGTAAGAATAACTTGTTTACTGGAATCTTTTTTACACTTTCCAATAAACTGCATACTTCTCTTAGAAGTACCTTTTTGAACAGGTGATGAAATTTTAACAGTCTGATTTCCTTGAAAAGAGGGAGATTCAATACTAATTGAATCTCCACTCCCGTCATTCCATTTATTAGTGATAACACTCATAAATGATTAATTAATTTATTCAGCAGGTTCGAATGTCCATTCGTCATTCGACAGAATCTTCAGAGTCTGCTCACCACCACCCTTCGGAATAGTAACAGTTGCAGTAGTTGTACCCTGCGAATTGAGATACAGATAGCTGTCACCAAGAGCCTGAGTAATAGTAATAGTTTTAAGAACAGTCGAATCTTCACCCTTGATTTCAAGAGTTGCAGAACGAGCTTTGATAGTTTCGTTCTTCGGTACAACAACAGTAACATCATAAGTATATTCTCCAGTAGCACCGGGGTCACCAGCAATAGCAGTACCAGAAGTAGCTGTTGTACTACCATTAACTTTATAAGAGGTTACAGCAGGAAGACCAAAATTAGTTTTCCATGTAAACGTGAGAATCTTCGAGTTTGACTTACCAGTTACATGAATGGTTTCACCACCCTTTGCAACACTGATACTCAAACCATCAGGAGTAATGTATTCAGCAGCTGCTGTTTCAACAACAGTTACAGTAACACTATTCGACTTTCCAACAATTTTACCGGAAATTTTAGTAGTACGATTAGAACGACCTTTGTAAGGACTCACAGAATTAATCTTAATCTGTGCATTTCCAGTACCAGTTTTAGGAATCCATGATAAATAACTCGGAATAGTTGCCATTTGTTTTTTTTGGTTGATTAACTATAATAACAAACTAATTACCAAATTCCCATTCAGCTGTATCACTTGCGAAAACAGTTATGGTATCATGATAATTATTATCTTTATTTAGAATAACAAGAGTTTTATCAACAGCTAATTCTACAACAGGTTCATCTATTGGCCAAACTTTTTTACCATTAAGCCACATATCAAGAACCTGCCGACGATTACCATTAAGCATTACGACAGCTTCCGTAGCTCGTTCAAGAAGATTAAGTTGTGCCATAATTGTAGAATTTTATTAACTTTGTGGTGTTTCAAGAGCAGTCACACGACTTTCCAAAGAAGTATAATTACTCTCTAATGTACTTACTTTACCACTTAAAGTAGTAACAGTTTCTTGTAATGTATTAACAGTACCTTCAAGAGTTTCTACTTTTGTTTGTAATTCTTGAACAGTTGAAGATTCAGCCTTAGTGGCTAAACCTTCAACTACAAAAGTAATTAACTTCTGAAAAGCACCAGTTTTCGGAGGCCAGTTTAAGGCACAAAATACTTTACGAATTACTGATTCTTTCATATTATTAAACCGTTAATTAGATTCGACATTACCAACCCTAAATATAGGATGTTCAATACCATTACCTTCTATTTGCATATAGTCAATACCATCATTTTCAAATACTGGTTCAGGTACTAATTCAATAGTTGTAACACTATGATTTGCAAGATTATCATAACTTTGATTATATTCAGTGTAGCCATCACGTCTAACCAAAATTACAACCTTTGAATCATAAGTACCACTGATATGAGCTATACCTTGATAATCAGTAACGATAGTTTTAACAGAAGAACTAAACCAGCAACTAATACCTGTGGTAATAGGAGCTTTAGTAACAGAATCTATAAATTTAAGAGCTATATAATCTTGACCTTCTTTCGGATGTAAATCAATATAATTAACAACAGCTTCAGAAGGTTTAGCTGCAATAAACATTATAGGTTCAGTAGCTTCATAACTAGTATCACCTAAAGTCTTATAATTACGTTCGAAACCAATCGGATTAGCTTCACTAACATAACCATCTTCTGATGAATCACAGTTACCTATTGTCTTACCAGTTTCATCATAAATAGTATCAGTAAGCATACAACCAGTTAAAGCATCCCGTGTACGAACTTTAATAAGACCGTTATTCTTACGAAGACACAATATCTCAACTGTTTTATCAGTATCAAATACTACTTCTTCACTACCGATATTATACCAATCAGAAGATAATGGTAAAGCATAATAAGTTATAACACTATCTTTATTTCTTGTAATTACTAAAGGTTCATCAAGTCTGGTTGTACCAACGGTAGTTCCAGTACTTGATATTTCTTTAATATCAGCAGCTAAATAAAGTTTATTACTATCATAAATTTCATAAGCCTTGATGGTTACAGAAACCTCTTCGGGTTCAGGCGGTAACTCTTCAAGTACAATAGTAACACTATGTTCACCAGTAGAATTAATCGTACCAGTTCCAGTGTTAGTTATATAACCAGTTTTAGAAGCTCGGAAATCAACACTTGTTCCAACTGGAGCTGTAACAGCCTCAGATTTACCAGCAGTCGATTCATCATTATTGAGAGGTTTCCAATCACTTTCAATACTGAGTTTATACTCAAACGTAACACTGTCTAAAGCAGTAGATTCAGTATTTACAGCAGTTGCATAGATAGTACCAGATTGAACTGGAACTTTATCCATTTCAACAGTAACTTCTGCGGTAGGAATTGCATAAGTTACCAGTTGTTCAACCTCTATATAACCCGACGAAACAAACCTCAAAATTCGGCTTGTATTGACATCTCCGGTGAGTTGTAGCGGCGTATCTTTTGTGACTTGACCTAATATACCACCCGTGTCCTTATCATAGACGTATGCGGCTATTTTGGCCTTTGTTTCGCTATCGACCACCGTAAGACTTACAACACCTTGTTCAACCGGTAGAGCTGTAAGAGTAATATCACGAATTATATTCTCATCTAATGTAATACGCTCTTCATAAGTTTCATATCCACTTGCACCAACCTGAATCAAAATATCACGCGGGTCATAAGTTTCATATGTAAGAGTACCAGTACCTTGAGCAATAACTACATTAGAAGATTTATCAGTAAATATAATTAAAGCATTATCAGGAGTTGCATTTACAGTTAATGTCTTTTTAGTTTTAGGTGTAAGAACAACGTTAATTGTCGTATCTTCAACACCTACATCGACATAAACATCTTTTGTAATGTAATTCTCTTTTTCTACAATATAATGTAAACGACTTTGAATTAAACATTCAAGACTTGCACTACCAATACCTGCTGATTCTTTACCTTCCGAATTAATCATTCGTATAGTAGAATCAACCGGAACAGCTTCAATCTTAATTGTTATATAATCTTCTTCATTTCGAGGAATACGAATCCAAAGTGTACCATCTTCAAACGTAGTAGGAATTTCGCTTGTAACTTCAATTTGATTAATACTGTTGCTACGAACATGATTATTGTGTTCTACAACAATACCATAAATCTCATTAATAGCATCTACAATACGTTTATTATCAGTAACAAGTTCTTCAGAAGTTTTATCTTGCTTATTAATAAGCAAACCTTGAAGTTCTTGAGCTTTTTGTTTTAATTTCTCAATATCACTTGCGGCTGTTGGTAAACCAACTTGTGCGGCAGTAACTCTATGAGGATTATCATAATTACGAATATGAGCATTGAAATTATCTTTGTCATTCTCGTAATCTTCTTTATCAAGTTTCTTGTTTATAGCAGCCCAAACATCTTGAAACTTTTTATTAACTTCTGTAACATGATTGTTAATCCAAACATTCAACTGTTTGAACCAACCTTTAACCCTATTTTCAAGAGCATCAATGTACTCTTTTTGAGGTCGAGATACAGGTTTATCCATATCGGCAGTGTTATCAACATTGCCAAGACCAACTTGTTCTTTTGTTACCTCATGAGGATTAAACTTATTATTAATATGTTCAAATAAAAGTTTTGTAAGTTGTTCAACAGGATTTAAGTCCTCAGCTGTAAGCTCACGAACATATACTTGAACATCAAGAATCTCATTAACAGCATCATTAAAATCAAAATTGGTCTTCACATTCGTCCGATAAATCCACCAAGATTTACCCTCGTGAACATAAATACCAGTAAGAGTGAATATCTGATTACTTATGATACCTTGTACTGTAATTGTATGTATAGAACGAACAATCGGTACAAGTATATAAAGATATTGTTGAGTTGATTTAATCCACGGAACTTTATATTCATAATGTCCTACATCAATATTTCGAGATTCAAACTCAGTAATCTTTGCAGAACTAATATCAGATTTTTCAGTTAGCTTAAATAGAGCACTATTATCGTAAGCAGTTACATTAGTTAAGTCTATTTCAATCCTCTCCTTTGTCCTATATAAATATAGGTGGCCGTTCTTTCGATAGTACATGTATAATGTAGGAACTGTTTTAATACCAGCACCTTCACCATCTACTGTACCAATATATTCTCCGGTTTGGCCATTATAAACACTCGGATATACACCATCTTCAAGCACACCGAGCGCTACAACATTTCGAAGATTAATTACTGCCATACCAAGAACAATAACGAAATAAATACTCCAACTACAAAGTTAATAATAATAGGATGGATTTTAAGACCAGTTACTGTTTTCTTTCTTGCAACTTGAATACCACAAATAATGATTTGATAAGCCAATGTAATCCATAAGCTCATAAACCAAGTAGCAACAGTAGCCTTAAATAAAATACCTACGACAGTAGCAATGACGAAACCAATAATAATATCGTCTTTATGTTCTGAATAATAACCACTTAAAAAAGTAGTTATTTTATTCCATATTTTCTTTATCATAATACTAATCGTATTTATTGTTATATGACGATTAATAATAATAATGGTGCAACTTGTATGGCTCGGCCTGCGGCCTCGCTCCCCGGTGGGGCAGGAGGTTGCACGCCCACTTGTCACATAACATTAGCATCATTAAGAGAATAACTCCTAACACCACAATTAATAGCATTAGGAGTTATCCTTGTGGTTACATTTTTAACAAATCAATTTCTTACTTAATGAGTGCCAATACCCCTTCAAGTGCAGTAATTGCAGAAGTTTTAGTATTGTCAATAGCAATAAATTGAGTAACCTGTAAACCCTCTGTATGTAAATTAAAGGGATGTGTGAAATCAGCACGAGAAGTAATTACATAAGTGTCATACATAACACCCTCGGTAGCTGTAAAAATATCACCATAAACACGGTCATATTCCTTGAAATTAGGATTATAACCTACACCGGCAACATCTGCTTCTTTCTCAAGTTTAGCAACTTGGTCATAAGTACCAACCGGAGTTTGATTCTCAGTACCCTCTTCAAGGGTAGCACGAAGAATACCATCAAACGTCACATAATACTCAAAACCTGCGGCGCCAGTAAACGTAACACTTGCTTCGGTAAAATCATCAATCGTGATGCTATCAGCACCAAAGCGAGCATTAATCTTAGTTAAAGTCTTTTCAACCTCAACTTTCAGACGAGCAATAATATCTGCACTTGCTTCGTCAATTCCGTTGATAGTTACACTGGCATTGTAAACTTCCAGAGGATAACCACCAAAAGAATTGATAGGCTTGCACGAGATAATAACCTCAGCATCGAAACCTTGATAACCAATACCACGATTAGCTACGAGATTCGTAAACTTATAAGTTTTACCAGCAGGAGCAAGATACTTTTCCTTATGTTGCTTTGACCACTTAGGATTAATCCAAACGCCGCGTTTAACCTTGCCATCACCAAGACCAAGAACAAACTGCAACATTTCGTCATCCTTGACATCCGAAGCAGCTGCAACGACTTTACCAGCCGAATTAAGAAGAACAGCTTGTCCGCGAGTCAGCTTGCTAACATCATTATTAGCAAGTGTTGTCAGAAAATCATTTGCGACAATTACACTTTTCATTTTCTATTCTAAATTTGATTGTTGTTTAACAGCATTAAAACTGTCATCTTTAAGAACAAGAAGAATATCGCTAACTACACTATCTATAAAATCAGGTGTAACTTCCATATCTGACATTTGGTTAATATCAATATTAAAAAGACGTGGCTTCTTAATATATGAAATCTTAACCGCATCAACACAAAAATCATCACCATAATAAACAAACAGCCTATCATCAACAAGTTCACTTATTGGATTAAGATGTCTATTTTTATTACCATAGAAGTTGTTTAGAGTAGCTCGAATATTTTCGGTAGCAATTAAATCATTTTCAGAAAACTTATTTCCTACATTTACGAACTCGTCATAAGTAGTATTATAAGTAATAACAGGAATGTCTGTATCATTAACTTTCAATGCAATTTCATCTTTTGCATTAGAAGTAATAATAATACAATCTTTATAATAACGACCAATCAGATTTTCCCAATAAACATTATATTCATTAGAAAGAGCTTGACGTAATCTATCACAAGTCAAACCTGCGATTTCATACAAATCAATCTTATCTGAATCACTATCATAAAGAGAAAGAATATCTGAAATATCAATCTCATTCCCATTAACAATAATTTGTCCATTAAATTCATCACCAGTTAAAGCGATTTTAGACAAATCAATTAGATGATAATATAAATTCTTAACTTCATCATCAGGATAAACTTCATGTAAATTCTCAACAAGTCGAGCTTTGCCATAAGTTAATCGAGAAGTAGAAGAAATAAGTTTTAGATAATCACCTGGAAGAATAACGAAAGCTCTATTTGGATAATCCGCATCTTGCTTATCACGTTTAAGTTTAAGCCACGGTGTTTCACGTTTTAATGATTGAATATCATCTACACGTTTTTTACTATCTTCAAGACCTTCGCCTTTATAATTAGTTTTCCTATTTGATTTAGTTTGTATATATTTAACGGCAGCTCGATTCAGCATCATATCAATAAACTGAGGAGCAATACTCCGATGTCTATTAGATGTTATCTGCTGTATTCGTTGCTCTATTTCGATGTGTAACTCTTTTACCGTTTCATACATGACTAACCTTTCAAACTACGATACTTCGCGTTCCACTCGGCAACAATACCTTTGTTGTTATCATTCGAGAAATACGAGATAGCATCATTAATATTATTACCAATAACATTTTCCGGATTAGAAGCATCGACAATGATAGAACTATTTGGAAGTTGTCGAATAATATTCATCCAAAGATAAATAGTAATCTTAGCTTTCATCTCCAGATGTTTATCATCAACAATACTAATAAACTTCTGTGGGTCACTGTCAATAAGTTCAAGAAGAACAGATTGCTTATCATCGGCAGTCATTGCCATAAATTCCGAATAATCGCCTACACTACCTGTCGATACAACAACATTGTCGATAAGTGCGCTATTCGGATTATTAATAAGTTCTGTATATTTCTTGAGAGCATCAGTGCGAAGTTTCGTCCGAGCAGCTTTGAGTGCTTTACGCTCACTATCCGAAGTAAGATAAAATTGAATATTGACGCTCTTATTAATGTCTTCAACCTTATTAGCAACTTTGCTACTTAAAAGGCAATATCTCCAACTAATATAATCGGGAATATTAACAAAAGTAACATACTTATAAAGTTCCGTTTCATCAAGTTCCTTAATCCGTTTCAGAACAATAGATTCAAGTTCCGAACCAGTTTCATTCTTAATCTTATCAGCTTTTTTAAGTTTACCGATAAGTTCGTCGATATTACTTTTCAGAGCAGGATTACCTAAATCTAAAACGTAAGAAGTATCGAACTCTAAGCCATGAACAGGAATCTCAAGAAGAAAATCATTTAAGTATGTAGTGATTCGTTCTTGCCAAGAACTATCAATAGGAGATACACCAACAACAGTAGGAAGAAGAACTCGCATTTCCTCACTACGGCTCAGCAATTCATTAACAGGACGAATAGCAGAACCAAGACGAAGAAAATCAGTTTTGAAAGCATCTTTATTCCGAAGTTCAAAAGAAGAAGGATTGTTCCTCCATTCAATACGAACTGAACGATTAACTTTAATCATATTTTTAACATTTTAAGTTATTCAATCTTTTATATGTTAATGAGTAGTAATAACCTTTCGATTATTACTACTCAAATTGGGTGTTTAGTTTAGAGCTAAATCAAGCCAGAACGAAGTAGTAGGATTATCAATATTAATACCCTGCGAACCAAGAACTTCATAAGAAGCAATATCCTTCGTATCCGACAGTTGAGTACCACTCGCAAGTCCCCACGAAGCAGGCAGTTCAGCCATACCTTTATAAACACCTACTTTATACTCACGACCCTCTTCACAAACAAACTTAATATTACGCTCACCATTCGAACCCATAGTATGGTCAAGGAATACAGCACTATAAGAAGTAATGGGCAGACCTTGATACATATTACCGGCTTCACGGTCACGACGAGCACGAATACCGTGGTCGAACATATCAACAATCTTAACAGTAAGAATCTTACCATTAAACATCTTGTAACGGTTAAAATACTTACCATAAGACATCATCTCGCCATCACTCTTAATCTCGTTATCACCAAGAGTTACAAAGTAATTCTTAAGACGAGCATCATAGTAGATAGCATCATTGAACATTCGTGCAAAACCTTTACCGCAATAAAGAACAAGTTCCTCAACGGTAGAGTCAATACGATTGTCAAAGATACGAGTAATGATACGGTCGAAACGATTAAGTGTCAGAACAGAATACGTTTCATAATTACCAACAGCCTTAAGAATATCAAGAACACCAGCACCACGAGGAATTGCCTCACCAGTCTTTTCATCTTTTAAGTGGATAATACCATTCGAATCGCGGTTGTACTCCGAGAACCACAAGTCCTCTTCGAGCATCTCGCGTCGCATGATTTCCCACATCTTCATTTCGTAAGGCATCCACAGACTACGCTCACCACCAGATGCAGTATCAAAGGCAATATTAACAACCTTATTACCCATGTTACCAGCAATCTCTTTCGAGAAACGGTAGTAACCATACTGGTTAGTTGCCTTGCTGAACGACTGGTTATTCGAGCGGTTTCCGTCAGACTTGCTACCCGGAATAGTCGAAGCACCTAATGCCCAAATAGCACCACTAATGAAGTCTTTTGCAACAGCATCAGCCGAGATAGGAGCACCCGACATATTGGTAAAACGATAAACGTATCCACCAGTCGAAGTAGCAATACCCTCATTCTGAATACGCCATTGCATACCCGAAGGAGCAATAGCCGTGTGCTGATAAATAAACCAATTATCCTCCATTTCAACCTCAACAGTTCCGTAAGGCTGAATAGCAGTTTTATCAGATACCAGCTTTTTCAGACGAGAAGTAACACGCTGACGAGGAGCAATTTCCCAAGTATATTGAGTATCACCACCATTCAGCTTAACTTTTGTTGTAACAGCCCCTTGACCCTCAGTAAGAGTAAGAAGAGGATACTTGTCACTATCCTTACCCCAAAGATAAGTAAGATTACGATTAAGTTTAACAGGGTCAATCAAATCAAAATTCAGAAGCATATTAGCATCTGTATATTGATTCGAGTCAAATTTTACAGTTCCAATTTCACGCATTGTAAATTAGATTTTTGGTTAAGTTATTATTATAAGGCAAGAACATTTGCTTTATTTAATAGGTAAAACAATTTTATCATCCTTTGCAGTCTTTTGAACTCTGGGATTACCATTGTTTTTACCAGTCTTACTTGCTAATGAACGAAGACGTTTAACTTCTTTTTTAGCAAGTTCAGCTTTAATCAGTTGGTCAACTCCACCATCAAGATTCATAATAAATCGCATAGCCAATTCAGCAGGATTAGAAAGACGATTAATCTCATCAATCTGGGCTTGACTATAAACCATTCCATTAATCTCTTGAACAGGACGAGAGAAATAATCAAATAACTCTTGACGAGAAACAAGTTTCTCACCATCA
>UMDB01042616.1_pt1 | contig 26161 bp, 19 predicted proteins | sample 1964361 | NCBI WGS metagenome assembly UMDB01 (sample SAMEA4835981, study PRJEB28245) | human gut metagenome | biome: gut microbiome; material: fecal sample | place: Denmark | collected 2008 | reverse complement strand
TTGTTGGAGTTCAGCGAACGCTTGTGATAGCCGCGCGGTGTCTTGTAATATCCGTAATAGTCTTTCACAAACTGGGGAGCATCGTCGGGAAGCGGGTCTACCACCCCTCCAGCCAGCGCATACGTGCCCTTGCGGTAGTCTTCCGTACGCTGGGCGTTGAGCTGCTTGCGAAGCTCATAGCGCGCATCGGCATCCATGGCATCGAAATAACCGTTGGCATTCACCCGGCTCATGTCGTACATCGTAGCGGTGACGGTAGCCTTGATGCGCGTGTCAATGGCTGCCGCATTCAGCGCCATGCCTCCCCATCCGCAGATGCCCAGTATCCCGATACGGTCGGCATCCACCTGCTCGCAGGTAGAAAGGAAGTCCACCGCCGCACAGAAGTCCTCCGTATTGATGTCCGGAGACGCCACATAACGGGGTTCACCCCCACTCTCACCGGTGTACGAAGGGTCGAAGGCAATGGTCAGAAATCCGCGTTCGGCCAGTGTCATGGCATACAGGCCCGACGATTGTTCCTTCACCGCTCCGAAAGGTCCGCTCACGGCTATGGCCGGAAGTTTTCCTTCGGCCTGCTTGGGCACGTACATGTCGGCCGCCAGCGTAATGCCATAGCGGTTGGTAAAAGTCACTTTCCGGTGGTTCACCTTGTTGCTCAACGGGAACACCTTGTCCCATTCATGTGTCAAATTCAAACTCTTTTCCATCTTCATCTCCGATTTTAAACCGTCCGTTGTGGCAAGCAGGCTACCCGTAGTCAGAAGCCAGGCCGCCGATGCTGCGCACAACGTCTTCCACAATATATCCATATAGTTATCACTCTATTATTCTACGAAGGCAAAAATAACACAAAAGCCCCACAGAGACATTTCCGTGAGGCTCAAATATCGTTTCTGAAAAGTTCAAATGCACGAAGGGGCACCCAATGCCGTGGGCGGGATGCCGTAGCGTTTCTTGAAGGCCGTAGAGAAGTGCGAGGGGTTCTTGAAGCCCACCTCCGCATAGACGTCGACCACCTTCCGCCGTTCTTCCTTCAGCAGGTGATAGGCCACTTCCAGGCGCTTGCGAATCAGCCATTTCTCGGGTGTCAGCTCGCTCACCTTCTTGAAGTCGCGCTTAAAGGTGGCCAGGCTACGGCCCGTGTAATGCGCCAGCTCCTCTAAGGTAAACTCGTACATATAGTTCTCGTTCATGAAGTCAAGAATGTCCATCTTCCACGGTGTGCTGAAGTCGAACAACGCGGTCATGAAGCGCTTATCGGTATGAAGCAGGGCCAGCAATCCTTCCTGCAACTTCAGTTGCATCACGTCGTCCTGCGGTTTCACTTCCGGATTGAAGTAAGGAGTCATCGAAGCAAACAGGCTCTCAATCTCAGCCGAAGGAGGAAGTTTCATCACGCCGGGCACGAACCTCTCCACAGGCTCTGCCTTGTCCGTGTGGCGGGCATACTTTCCGTACATTTCCCGAAGGAAAGAACGGGTAAAGCACATATAAATCCCGCAATACTGCTCCCCGCCCGAGGCTTTCTTGTACATGGTCACACGATGGTCGCGCGGAATGAACACGCACTCTCCTTTTCCCACGTGTATCTGCCGGTGCCCGTCGTCGAGTACCATCTCGCCCGACAAGACATAGTTCATGGCATATTCTCTGGAACGGTGCACGCACGCATCGGCATCATCATAGAAAAAGCTGAAGAACACATTCTGGTAATTGAATATGACTTTCATGGGGTTGTGGCGTGAGGTTGTAGGTTCTGCTGTCATCTTATTTTTTAGTTTTAGCGATACAGAAATTCTCTTTCTAGTAAAGTTCCATGCACGTAATAAATGAAATTCATCCTTAATGGAAAGAATCGAATATATTGCAAAGATACGAATAAAAAGCTAATCCCGTTGCTTTCATCCTATTATTCAACGGATTAAGAGATATGATTTTCTCAATCTATTATAGTTTCCGGCACATTTCTAAAGCTAAAAATCTATCCTCAAAAACACAAGTGCATTTGAAAACAAACGCAAAGGCGTTTAAAGAAAAACTCCTTTGCGTTTTGAGCAAAACGTCAAGGCGTTTCATCCAAAACACAAAGGAGTCTTTTCAGGGTATCAAAAGTCTACAAACCACTCGTCTCAGACGGGCAGTCTGTACACCTTATTATATATTAGTAACCCAGTTCTTTTTCAAGAGCGTTGTATTTTTCCTTGTCAAGCTTCCAGTAGATGTTCAGCAGGTACTGCCCCCACAACTGACGGTTGTCTGGTTTAGCTTCTTTTGCTTTTTCATAGAAAGGAAGTGCTTTTTCGTACAGTTCCTTAATCTTAGCTTCGTTAGCTGCATACTTCGGATCGTCCATAGAAAGCTTAGAGTTTTCTTCTACGATTTCCTGAGCCGGGAAGAATGAGCAGTCACCAATCTTAGAATAAGCTTCAGCTACGAAATCCTTACCTTCTGCAATAATCTGGTTGAATGTAGCGATGGCACCTTCGTAGTCTTTCTTTTCATACTGAAGCACACCCTTCACGTACATGAAGTACGGAGTAGAATTCTTAGCCAGTACGGCATCCATCTGAGCCAGACCTTCGTCAATCTTACCTTTCTGAATGTAGTAGTCCATCAGGTTACCGATGAAGTATTCCTGTGACGGGAATTTTTCTACACCTTCCTGGATAGTAGTCAACCATTTTGCTGAGTCAGGAGTTTCACCTTTTCCGTAAGCTTCTGCCAAGCACATCAGTGAACGGTAACCTTCTTCTTTGTGTTCCTTACCAATAGTAGCATATTTAATTACGGCTGCATTGTCTTTCAATGAATTAGCGGCAAGAGCAGCATAGTTGGCAATCAACGGAGTCAGCGTGTCGTTCTTCACAGCATCTTCGTCAGCGAACAACGGGTTCTGCGGAGCGTCTACATACAGACCGAAGAATTTCAATGCGTTGGCATAGTTACCTGCATTGTAAGCGTCAGAACCAGCGTTAGTCAACTGAGGACGTACAGTAACCAGAGCCTTAGCCAGTTTCTTTCTCAGTTTCGGTTTTTTCAGTTCACCGCTCTTTACCTTAGCCTGTTCTACTTCGTCACATTTTGTGTAATATTCGAACATTTTAGCCAAGCTGTTATACAATTTAGCGGTATCAGCCTGACCACCCGGCAAATACAATTTCATGTTTTCATCGTCATAGATAGACTTCTGGAAATCACCAGCCAGCTTCCATGTTTCAGGATCATTGGCAGTAGAAGGATCTGTCAAAGCAGGTTCGATGATTTGTGCTGCCTTCACGGGATCGCTCTTGGCAGATTTAGCTTCCTTTACCACGCTTTCCTGAGCAGAAACAGCGCATGCGGTAAAGAACAAAGCGGCTGAGAATAATACTTTTTTCATAAGGTTTAAATTTAGTAATACAAATATTCAAGTTAGTTTTTGTCCGGATTATTCATTCGGTTCGTCCGTAGCGGGCTGAATGGTTTCTCCGTCGGCGGGCTGGATGTCCGTTGCCGGAGTTGCTTCGTCCTGCACTTCCTCTTCTTCGTTTTCAGAAGCTACCTTACATACGGAACCAATCTGGTCGTTACGCTTTTCAAGGTCAATCAGGCGCACACCCTGTGTGGCACGTCCCATGATGCGCACATCAGCTACCTTCAAACGGATAGTGATACCCGACTTGTTGATAATCATCAGGTCGTTTTCATCGGTTACAGACTTGATAGCTACCAGGCTTCCGGTCTTATCCGTAATGTTCAGTGTCTTCACACCCTTTCCACCACGGTTAGTCTTACGGTAGTCTTCAATGTCCGAACGCTTACCGTAACCGTTTTCAGATACCACCATGATGGTTTCTGTTTCAGGATCTTTGATACAAATCATTCCGATTACTTCATCCTGACCGTCCTCATCGAGTGTGATACCGCGTACACCGGTAGCCGTACGTCCCATTTCACGCACCGCGCTTTCATGGAAACGGATGGCACGACCGTTACGGTTGGCAATCACGATTTCATTGTTTCCGTTGGTCATACGTACTTCAATCACACGGTCATCTTCGCGGATGGTGATGGCGTTCACACCATTCTGACGCGGACGAGAATACTGTTCGAGCAATGTCTTCTTAATGACACCGTTCTTCGTACAGAAGAGTACATAGTGACTATTGATGAATTCCGTGTCGTTCAGATTCTTCACACGCAGGTAAGCCGTTACCACATCGTCTGCCTCAATGTTCAGCAGGTTCTGGATGGCACGTCCCTTCGAAGTTTTGTTGCCTTCCGGAATTTCATATACCTTGAGCCAGTAGCACTTACCCTTCTGCGTGAAGAACAGAAGCGTATTGTGCATAGTAGCCGGATAGATATGTTCGATGAAATCTTCGTTACGGGTTTCACTTCCCTTCGAGCCTACGCCGCCACGGTTCTGCGCACGGAACTCAGAAAGCGGTGTACGCTTGATGTATCCCATGTGCGAGATGGTGATGACCATTTCGTCATCGGCATAGAAATCTTCCGGATTGAACTCTTCCGAAGCATATACGATTTCCGAACGACGGTTGTCGCCGTATTTTTCTTTCACTTCAATCAGCTCGTCCTTGATGACCTTCTTGCAGAGTTCCTCGTTGCTCAGAATTTCTTCGAAGTAAGCGATTTGCTTCATCAGGTCTTCGTATTCGGCATGGAGCTGATCCTGCATCAGTCCGGTGAGCTGGCGCAAGCGCATTTCTACGATAGCACGTGCCTGGATTTCGCTCAGGTTGAAGCGGGCCATCAGGTTCGTGATAGCTTCGTTTGGAGTCTTGGCAGCACGGATAATGCGGATTACCTCGTCAATGTTGTCCGAAGCGATAATCAATCCTTCCAGGATGTGCGCACGTTCTTTGGCCTTGCGCAAGTCGTAACGTGTACGACGGATTACCACTTCGTGACGGTGTTCCACGAAATATTTGATCAGTTCCTTCAGGTTGAGCAGACGCGGACGGCCATGAACCAGGGCCACGTTGTTCACACCGAAAGAAGTCTGAAGCATGGTCATCTTGTAAAGCTTGTTGAGCACTACGCTGGCGTTGGCGTCACGCTTGATGTCGATGACGATACGCATACCTTCGCGGTCGGTTTCGTCGTTCACATTTGAAATGCCTTCGATTTTCTTATCGTTTGACAAATCAGCAATGCTCTTGATCAACTCAGCCTTGTTCACACCGTACGGAATCTCAGTCACAACAATCTTGTCGTGTGTAGGATGCGATTCGATTTCGGCCTTGGCACGCATTACCACACGTCCACGTCCGGTTTCGTAGGCATCGCGCACACCGCTGATACCATAAATATATCCTCCGGTCGGGAAGTCAGGCGCCTTAATGTACTGCATCAAGCCGTCTACGTCGATTTCATTGTTATCGATGTATGCCACGCAAGCGTCAATGACTTCACGCAGGTTGTGTGTCGGCATATTGGTAGCCATACCTACGGCGATACCCGAAGCACCGTTCACCAGCAGGTTCGGGATGCGGGTCGGCATGACGGTAGGTTCCTGCAACGTATCGTCAAAGTTGTTGGTAAAGTCTACGGTCTCCTTGTAAAGGTCCTGCATCATCTCCTCACCAATCTTCTTCAGACGAGCCTCCGTATATCGCATGGCAGCGGCACTATCTCCGTCGATAGAACCGAAGTTACCCTGACCGTCGACCAGCGGATAACGCATCGCCCAGTCCTGTGCCATACGCACCAGGGCACCATATACAGACAAGTCGCCGTGAGGGTGATACTTACCCAATACTTCACCTACGATTCTGGCTGCTTTTTTATACGGTTTGTCGGATGTATTTCCCAGTTCCATCATTCCGTAAAGGATACGGCGGTGAACGGGCTTGAATCCGTCTCTTACATCAGGGAGGGCGCGTGCCACGATTACTGACATGGAGTAATCAATGTACGACGACTTCATTTCCTCTTCGATGTTGATTTTTATAATTCTGTCTTGTTCTTGCATTTAATACATTATTAATTATACTTCCTTTCAAGGCTTGTGAAAAACCATGCTAAAGTACGACTTTTAGCGGATATACAAAAACTTTTCCACCAAAAAATACGTATAAGACTGCATTTGGAGATACTTACAGGAAATGTGGCACGCATTTTGTTAAATAGAAAGAAAGACTTGATGAAGAGTCTTTATAATAATGTATATTTGCAAGCCTATTTTGAATATAAACGATTGGAGAAGATATGAATTTGATGAGCAACGAATTTACACAACAAGTGTCCGACATCGTCGTTTACGGGAAAGAGGAGGCCAACCGCCTTCAGAACGACCATATCGAACCGGAACATCTGCTATTGGGCATCTTGCGCGATGGAGAGTGTAAAGCCGCCGAAATATTGAAATCGTTCTACCTGGACTTGAAAGGTATCAAGAACGAACTGGAAATACAATTACGGGAGAAATCCATACAGGAAAACTATTCACAGGACATCACATTCAGCGAGGAAGCATCCAAGATACTGACACTAAGCAAGCTGGAAGCCAAGCTGATGAATAACGAGAAAGTAGACACCCCTCATATTTTATTAGCCATTATGAGAGACAACCAGAATAACGCATATAAGATATTGGATAAGAACGACGTAACTTACGAAAAGATAATAGACCGTCTGAAGCAGGAGGAAGCTCCTTTTGACGGACTGGATTTCAATGACGACGAAGAAGAGGAAGGCATCGGACGTCGCGGAAACGCGGACAAGAACAACGATGGCTTCGGTTCTTCCGCCAACCGCCAGACCACGCAGACCGAACAGAAACAAGCAGAGGGAGGCACCCCCTACCTCGACAATTACGGCATCGACCTGACCAAGGCAGCCGAAGGTGGAAAACTCGACCCCGTGGTAGGCCGTGAGAAAGAAATTGAGCGTATCGCACAGATTCTGAGCCGCCGCAAGAAGAACAATCCGATTCTGATTGGTGAGCCGGGCGTGGGAAAATCGGCCATCGCCGAAGGTCTGGCACTCCGCATCGTGGAGAAGCGGGTTTCGCGTGCCTTGTTCGGCAAGCGCATCGTTTCGCTCGACATGACGGCTGTAGTGGCCGGAACCAAATATCGAGGACAATTTGAAGAACGCATTCGTGCCATTCTGACAGAAGTAAAGAAACATCCTGATGTCATTCTGTTCATTGATGAGATACATACCATCGTGGGAGCCGGCTCGGCAGCTGGTTCCATGGATGCGGCCAACATGTTGAAGCCGGCACTGGCACGTGGAGAAATCCAATGCATCGGAGCCACCACCCTCGATGAGTACCGCAAGAACATCGAAAAAGACGGGGCACTGGAACGCCGCTTCCAAAAGGTGCTGGTGGAACCGACCTCACCGGAAGAGACTTTGCAGATTCTCCGGAACATCAAGGATAAATACGAGGAGCATCATAACGTGACTTACACGGACGAGGCGCTGGAGGCTTGCGTACGCCTGACCGACCGCTATGTGACCGACCGCTACTTCCCCGACAAGGCCATCGATGCCATGGACGAAGCGGGTTCTCGCATCCACCTCACCCACATCTCCGTACCTCGGGAAATTGAGGAGCAGGAACGATTGATTGAGGAAGCGCAACAACATAAGAATGAGGCTATTCGCTTGCAGAACTTCGAGCTGGCCGCCAGCTTCCGTGACCGTGAGAACCAGTACACGGAACAATTGGAACGCCTGAAAAATGAATGGAAAGAGAAGTTGAAAGACAACCGAGAAACGGTAGACGCACCTCAGATAGAAGAAGTGGTTTCTATGATTTCGGGTGTGCCCGTGCAACGCATGGCGCAAGCGGAAGGCGTACGGTTGAAAGGCATGAAGCAGGCATTGCTTTCGAAAGTGATCGGACAAGACAAAGCGGTAGAGACACTGGTAAGAAGTATCCAGCGGAGCCGTGTAGGACTGAAGGACCCGAACAAGCCTATCGGTACGTTCCTTTTCTTAGGACCGACGGGTGTAGGAAAGACGCACCTGGCAAAAGAGCTGGCCAAGAACATGTTCGGCACTACCGATGCCATTATCCGTATCGACATGAGCGAATACATGGAGAAATTCACCGTGTCACGTCTGGTTGGAGCTCCTCCGGGATACGTGGGCTACGAAGAAGGCGGACAACTGACAGAGAAGGTGCGCCGTCATCCCTACTCTATCGTGTTGCTGGATGAAATCGAGAAGGCTCATTCCGACGTGTTCAACATGTTGTTGCAGGTGATGGACGAAGGCCGGTTGACGGATAGCCTGGGACGGACCGTGGATTTCAAGAATACCATTATCATCATGACGTCCAACATCGGTACGCGCCAGCTGAAGGAATTCGGCAAAGGCATCGGCTTCACGGCACAGACCGGAGAATACGAAAAAGAGCATGCCAACAGCGTGATTCGCAAGGCCTTGAACAAATCGTTTGCTCCTGAGTTCATCAACCGTCTGGATGAAATCGTGACCTTTGACCAGCTGGATATTGCTTCACTGGAGAAAATCATCGACATCGAGCTGGCGGGACTCTACAAGCGTATCGAAGGTTGTGGTTACCATCTCCTGCTCGACCAAGAAGCTAAGCGTTTCGTGGCAGAAAAGGGCTACGACGTACAGTTCGGTGCCCGCCCGTTGAAACGTTCTATCCAGAACCATCTGGAAGACGGACTGGCAGAGCTGATTATCAACGAAGAACCGCAGACGGGCGATACCTTGCATGTGTACATGAACGCCCAAGGTGACGGAGTGGAAATGAAAGTAGAAAAAGTATAACGGAATTCTGACAGAATTTCGGCATACAGACAAAATGTCAGGTACAAACGTATCTGGCATTTTTTTTGTGTAAGGACTGGAAAAAATTTTATTCGAACAATTATAAAAAACAAAGAGATATGCAAAAAGGTAATATCGGGGTTACAACAGAAAACATATTCCCCATCATAAAGAAGTTCTTGTATAGCGACCATGAAATTTTCCTCCGTGAACTGGTTTCCAATGCGGTGGATGCAACTCAGAAATTGAAGACGCTGGCCGCTACGGGCGATTTTAAAGGTGAACTGGGCGATTTGACGGTACGTGTAAAGGTGGACAAGGAAAACGGTACCATCACTATCAGCGACCGTGGTCTGGGTATGACAGCCGAAGAAATCGACAAGTACATCAACCAGATTGCCTTCTCAGGAGCTAATGACTTCCTGGAAAAATACAAGGACGATGCCAATGCCATCATCGGTCACTTCGGTCTGGGATTCTACTCAGCCTTCATGGTAGCCAAGACGGTAGACATCGTAACTCTTTCTTATAAGGAAGGTGCCAAGGCCGTGAAATGGAGCTGTGATGGAAGTCCTGAGTTCACTCTCGAAGAAACAGAACGTAGCGACCGCGGAACCGACATCATCCTGCACGTGGATGAAGATTGCAAGGAATTCTTGGAAGAATCTCGCTTGCAGGGCTTGCTCACCAAGTATTGTCACTTCCTGGCCGTACCGGTAGCCTTTGGCAAAAAGAAAGAATGGAAAGACGGCAAGCAGGTAGAAACAGAAGAAGACAACCTGATTAACGACACTTGTCCTATCTGGACCAAGAAACCGTCGGACTTGAAGGAAGAGGATTACAAGAAATTCTACCGCGACCTGTATCCGATGGCCGACGAACCGTTGTTCTGGATTCACCTGAATGTAGACTATCCGTTCAATCTGACCGGTGTGCTCTACTTCCCGAAAATCAAGAGCAACATCGATTTGCAGCGTAACAAGATTCAGTTGTATTGCAACCAGGTATACGTGACCGACTCAGTAGAAGGTATCGTGCCCGACTTCCTGACCTTGCTTCACGGTGTCATCGATTCTCCGGACATTCCGTTGAACGTATCTCGTTCTTACTTGCAGAGCGATTCGAACGTGAAGAAGATTTCTACTTACATCACGAAGAAGGTATCCGACCGCTTGCAATCTATCTTCAAGAACGACCGTAAGGAATTTGAAGAGAAATGGGACGACCTGAAGATTTTCATCAACTACGGTATGCTGACTCAGGAAGATTTCTATGAAAAGGCTTCCAAGTTTGCTTTGTTCAAGGATACAGACAACAAGTATTACACCTTCGAAGAATACCAGACATTGATTAAGGATAATCAGACCGACAAGAACGGTAGTCTGATTTACCTCTATGCCAACAACCTGGACGAACAGTACACTTACATCGATGCTGCCAAGAACAAAGGCTACAACGTATTGCTCATGGACGGCCAGCTGGACGTACCGATGATCAACATGCTGGAACAGAAGTTCGAAAAGAGTCACTTCACCCGTGTGGATAGCGACATCGTAGACCGCCTGATTGTGAAAGAAGACCAAAAGGGCGAAGAACTTCCTCACGACAAGCAGGAAGTGCTCAGTTCTCTGTTCAAGGGACAGATGCCGAAGGTAAAGAAAACGGAATTCCACGTAGAAGCACACGCACTGGGCGAAAACAATGCGCCGATTGTCATCACACAGGCCGAATACATGCGCCGTATGAAAGACATGGCCAGCATCCAGCCGGGTATGAGTTTCTATGGTGAAATGCCCGACATGTTCAATCTGGTATTGAACAGCGACCACCGCCTGATTAAGCAGGTATTGAGCGATGCCGAAACGGCTTGTGCGGAAAAACTCGTACCAGTAGAGTCTGAAATCGCCATGCTGACACTCCGTCGTAACGAGCTCCAGAAAGCGCAGGAAGGAAAGAAGGATGAAGAAATCCCGACTGCCGAAAAAGACGAATTGAACGATGTAGAAAAGAAGATTGAAGCGCAAAAGACCGAAAAGGAAAACATCCTGAACGGTTATGCTGCCGGCAACAAAGTGGTTCACCAGCTTATCGACCTGGCCTTGTTGCAAAACAACATGCTGAAGGGTGAAGCCCTGACCAACTTTGTAAAACGAAGCGTGGAAATGATCTGATTTTCCCCCATAAAATAAGGAAAGCCATTCTTGCAGGTATGCAGGAATGGCTTTTTTTGTGCTTTTTATGCCCGTGGATAGAAGATAATTTGTACTTTTGCCCAGAAACACGCAAGCAAACAACCATGGGAAACAAAACCGAATTGATATTAATCCGCATCAGCGGAGTGGACCGACCGGGACTGACCGCATCGGTAACTGCCATCTTGTCTAAATATCAGGTAGACATTATGGACATCGGACAAGCTGACATTCACAGTACCTTGTCACTGGGTATTCTTTTCAAATGTTCCGACCAGGATTCCGGAAATATCATGAAGGAATTGCTTTTCAAGGCTTCTGACTTGGGTATCAATATCCGCTTCTATCCTATCAGCGACGAAGAGTATGAAACGTGGGTCAACCTGCAAGGAAAGAACCGCTACATTCTGACGCTATTGGGCAGAAAACTTACGGCACAACAGATTGCCGGTGCTACCAAGCTTTTAGCAGAGCAACAACTGAACATCGACGGTATCCGGCGTCTGACCGGACGTATTCCCCTGGACGAGAAAAAGGCAAACGTGAGAGCCTGCATCGAATTTTCGGTGAGAGGTACCCCAAAAGACCGTGAAGAGCTACAAAGCCAGCTCATGCAGCTCAGCGCTTCACTGGGCATGGACTTCTCGTTCCAGCAAGACAATATGTACCGCCGTATGCGCCGACTCATCTGCTTTGATATGGATTCCACCCTCATTGAAACAGAGGTCATCGACGAACTGGCCATACGGGCCGGTGTGGGCGACCAGGTGAAAGCCATCACAGAAAGAGCTATGCGCGGCGAAATCGACTTCTGCGAAAGTTTCAAGGAACGGGTGGCCCTGCTCAAGGGATTGGATGAGAGCGTGATGCGCGACATTGCCGAACATCTCCCGATTACCGAAGGGGTGGAACGCCTGATGTTCGTCCTCAAGCGCTACGGATACAAGATTGCCATTCTGTCGGGAGGTTTCACATATTTCGGCAACTACCTGAAAGAGAAATTCGGCATTGACTATGTGTATGCCAACCAGCTGGAAATCGTGGACGGCAAGCTGACCGGCCGCTATTTAGGTGACATCGTAGACGGAAAACGAAAGGCTGAACTGCTTCGTCTGCTGGCACAGGTAGAAAACGTGGACATCGCACAGACGATTGCCGTGGGCGATGGAGCCAACGACCTGCCCATGCTTTCTACGGCAGGACTGGGAATCGCCTTCCATGCCAAACCGAAGGTGGTGGCTAATGCGCAACAGGCCATCAATACCATCGGACTGGATGGCGTGTTGTATTTCTTAGGATTCAAGGATTCCTATCTGGACGAGCGCGGCAAATTATAATGACAAGATAACATTACTATATGAAGTTTTCGGAACTGAACTTAGAAGATAGCGTCCTCGATGCCTTGGACGCAATGAATTTCCAGGAATGTACGCCCGTGCAGGAACACACCATCCCTGTCATCCTGGAAGGAAAAGACCTGATTGGCGTGGCCCAGACAGGTACGGGAAAAACGGCGGCCTACCTGCTTCCGGTGTTGAACCAGTTGAGCAAGGGAGGTTATCCGGAGGATGCCATCAATTGTATCATCATGTCGCCCACCCGTGAGCTGGCCATGCAGATTGACCAGCAGATGGAGGGTTTCTCCTATTTCATGCCGGTGTCAAGCGTGGCGGTGTACGGAGGAAACGACGGTATCCGTTTTGAGCAGGAAAAGAAAGGGCTGACCTTAGGAGCGGATGTGGTGATTGCTACTCCGGGACGTCTGATCAGCCACTTAAGCTTAGGTTATGTGGACTTGTCGAAAGTATCCTTCTTCATCCTCGACGAAGCGGACCGTATGCTCGATATGGGATTCTCAGACGACATCATGCAGATTGTCAAATATCTTCCGAAAGAACGGCAGACCATCATGTTCTCTGCCACTATGCCGACCAAAATCCAGCAACTGGCCAAGACCATTCTTCACGACCCGGTGGAAGTGAAACTGGCCGTATCCAAGCCAGCTGAAAAAATCATTCAGGCCGCTTACATCTGCTACGAGGCACAGAAACTGGGCATCATCCAATCACTGTTCCAGTCCCAGCAACCGGAGCGTGTTATCATCTTTGCTTCTTCCAAACTGAAGGTGAAAGAGGTGACCAAGGCCCTGAAACGCATGAAGCTGAATGTGGGCGAAATGCACTCCGACCTGGAGCAGAGCCAGCGTGAGGAAATCATGCACGAGTTCCGCAACCGCCGCATCGACATCCTGGTAGCTACCGACATCGTGGCCCGTGGAATCGACATCGACGACATCCGCCTGGTCATCAACTACGACGTGCCGCATGACAGCGAGGACTACGTACACCGCATCGGACGTACAGCCCGTGCCAATAACGACGGATGTGCCATCACTTTTGTAAGTGAAACCGAGCAGACCCGTTTCAAGCAAATCGAAACATTCTTAGGAAAAGATATTTACAAACTCCCCGTGCCTGAAGAACTGGGCGAAGGTCCGGTATATGCTCCCCGCACCTCCAGAAAAGAAGGAGGCAAACAGGTGAAGAATTTCTCCCGCAACAAAAAAGGCGGATGGAAAAAGAAAGGGGGAAACCAAGCAAAAAAACAGGGAGAAAGAACGGTTAAGAACTGATTACCACATTTCTCTGACAGCATAAAAGAAGCCCGTACAAGTTCTGTGAAAGTTCAAGAACTTGTACGGGCTTTTCTTATAAGAGGATTCTGCAACCGCCCTGGAAAAACCCACTCTTCTATACCGTGTTATTAGCGGAATTTCTTAATGTGAGTCCCCCAAAACGCGTATTCAGAAAGTCTGCCAGATTATAAGTTCCAACCTGCTCCGTTGAAATACTCCCGTCTTTCTCTACCACCACATAATGAGGGATACCGTTAAACTGGAAGAGCTCTCGCATATACTTGTATTCCGTATCCGTGAGACGGAAACAAGCTTCACCTTTCAAATGCTTTTCTACATATTCCGCATAAGCTTTCTCAGGAGATTCTGCTTCGCTCGTGATGTAAACAAACTGAAATCCGGGATGATTGCGATATTGCTCGCGCAACTTTGCCGTGGCTTGTATACCCTGCCGACAAGGAGCACAAATAGTAGCCCAGAAATCCACAAACAGCACCTTGCCCGCATAGGGTGCGATGATACGGCGGAAAATGTCGGTAGCTTTTCCTTCAGGCAGCCGATACGAAGTTTGCTTCGTTACAGGATATAACGTTTTCTGCATCTCATGGACCGTAGCTCGCAGATAAGGATGACTTACGGTCTTTTCCAGTTGCCTGACAAATATTTCAGCATCCTGGGGCCGCTTCAGCACTTCAGACAAGACATAACGCAAGTTACGCACACAGGCTATCTGCCAAAACAAAGACGAAGAAGCACCACACAAACTGTTGACGATACTATCCTTTACCTCACTCATTTTGAGTTGCAAGCGTAACTTCTTTTCATCTTCAAACAACGCTTTGAAATCTTCATCGTTCTGTAATTCTATCTGAATTTTGTAAGCAGGTGCGAGCGGGTCCATGAATTCAAACCGATTGATGAAAGATCTCACATTGGCATTAACCAGTGCAGACTGCTCGTTCAAGGGCATTTCCTTCAGGAACTTATAATAGGAGGCATCAGGCTGCACTTTCAGAACCTGATTGGTGGTATCTTTCTGAGCATAGTAGTTGCGGGCTAACTGAAACTCCAGATACGTATATCCCGCCTGTAAATTCACCTGGTTATGTATCAACGAAACAGCTTTCTGTGAGGGAGCATAGAGACAACTGAGCGAGTCGGCCTGCTGCTGCCATTGAGTGACAACAGGCGTCAGTTGCTCTTGAAATTGGGCCGGCGTCAGTGTTTTCTGCGCCTGAGCCAGTTTGTCATAGGAATAATTGAAGTGCCCGCTCAGCATCATGGCAAGGTATGACAAACCCGCATTCTTCCCCATGTAGGCAGTGTGAACAAGTGGGTAGTTATGGTCACGCACCCGACTGCGGGCCATAAGGTCCTCCCAATCAAGATAAAGAGTGATCGTATCTCCCGGTTCTGCATAGAAAGGAATCCAGGCATTGTTTATCGTCAGATTCTGGCAGACCGGATGCGACAGAACAAACTTGCACTGAAAACTACCATCGGAATTAATGGGAACTACCGTGGGATAATCCTTACCAATGATTTCATTAGCCAAGTAGAGGATGCCACTATCAAAACCCAGTCGCGTGTCATAACCGTCCAGATAACCTTGCAAACAAACGCTGTCATTACGAAAGAAATCCGTACCATAGCCATTATCGGCTTCCACAGCGGGTATTTCCGGACGAGTACGGACATAACGCTGCGCCTCCCCATGGTCGAGAGTGATAAGGCAGGAGCCATCTTTACGAGGCGTCAACTGCAACGTGACAGCGGAGCCATCGCTACGGTCCAGCGCATTCAGTATCAACCGCTTTCCTTTCTTTTGACATTCAGTCAAGTCGTACAAACGGTTATCCAGAATAACGATAGAATCATGAATACCATACACCCAGTGGCCTTGTGTATTGTCGGCAAACCAGTTTCCTTCTACCGCTTTCAGGAAAGACTGGTCTTTCTTCTTGGCCGGAACTAACGAAATGTCATAGGTGTTGCTTTCGTTACTATCAGGAGCAATGAGGTGAATGGTCTGCACTTCTTCAGGAAGTGGTTCGAACAACAGAACAAAATCAGTTGACCCTGAATCAGGCATGAAAATTTTCTTCTTCAATTCAATACCCTCAGCACCTATCTGTGAGTAACGCTTGCCCGTGGCAGCGTCTTCCAGATAACTGTCACCGTCTTCCATAATCCACCAGTGCGGACGAAAGATGGCATGAATATAAACTTTAGTACACTTGGATGTACGTTCAATACGGGTAATATTACGGATACTCCCATTACGGGCCTTGAATGCAGGACTATCAATTGTTTGTGCTGTCAGCAATCCCGACAGGAAGAACAAGAAACAAAATAACAATGTTTTCATATAGTATATTATATTAACAGATGTTGCGGTCCGTTTCAATTAGCTACTGCAAATAACTAAAACATTTAGTTTTCAAACTAATTTTTATAGTTAAAACAACTAAAGAGTATAGTTTTAAAATAACTTTTCTGTCAAAGAAAAGAAAGTCTGGTAATCAGGAACGAGAAAAGAATAAGAGTTTTCTACGTCTCCCGAACGTAAAACCTATGTTTTCCATTTCAGAGATGTAGGGTTCTCAGATAGAAAACATAGAGTTCCGCCACGAAAAACATAGAAGTTTCCAAAAGGTTTTCCAGTCAATCTTCTGACGCTTGAAAGTATTATGCCCTTTTAGTTGAAACAAGCAATATTTACGACACTCTGGGAGTAATACAAAGGTTGATAAATGATTTATTTTTCAGATGCATGAATCTTCCGATACTGCATAGGAGTTACCCCATGATGCTGCCGGAAAAGCTTGTTCAAATAGCAGGAGTCTATATACCCCATCCGACTGGCTATCTCCTTGACGCTCATACGGCTGCCTGTCAACAGTTCCTCTACCCGCTTCAAACGGCTCTTGGATACATAGAGCCTGAAATCTTCCCCAAAATTACGCTTGAAAAAACGCCCTATGTAGGTAGGTGACAAACGGAATTTCGCAGCCAGCACGCTCAAGCGCAATTGTTCCGGCTGGTCAATATGCTGTTCTATATAAAGCAGCAGATGCTGTGCCTTATCTTCTTCCGGCGCAATCCCAGTGTCGGGCAAATGAAGTCCCCTGGCAGCCAGTAGGATAAGACTGTCTACATAATTCGACCACAACATCTCCGACAAGGAACGCTTATGTGAAACCTCCCCGACCAGCAGTCCCACCAGCTGACGAACGGCTTCCTTATCGGGCGACGAAAGTTCCATCCGGAAACCTGACTGTATTTCGAGGGCATGCCCTATGTAGCGGCCAATACAGTCGAGTACATAATTCTCCGTAAACCGGATAAAGACATAGCGACTATGCGTACGGATGGTGTACAAATGTATCCGGTTGGGAGGTACCAGAAAAAGGTCTCCCGCCTCATAGGTATGCCATTCACGCTCGCTCCCCATCGTGTGCGCACAGAAGTCACCGCTTCCTTCCAGGATATATGTCATCTCAAAGAACGAATGCTGATGTTCCCCTATCGGAAATTCATCGTGCTCTCTCAAGAGAATCTCCACCTGCTGATACAGATTTTCCTTCCACATAGTTGTATTCTTCATGATTATAGCACAAAAGTACAATTTTTCTCCTTCAGACCTTTCTAACTTTGCAGCACTTTTTTGAAAATCATCAATTGAAGAATATATGGAAAAATTTTGCTGGAAAGGACATGCTTCCATGCTGGGAGCAAATACAATGTGGGGACTGATGTCTCCTCTTTCTAAATTACTTATGGCTGGTGGGGCTGTCACTCCGCTGGTGGTTACAGACCTCCGCATTGGGGGAGCCATGGTGTTGTTCTGGATTGCTTCTTTCTTTCAGAAGCCGGAGCACGTCAACCATAAAGACCTGATTACGCTGTTCTTTGCCTCTCTCTTTGCCATCGTATTCAATCAGGGATGCTTCATCTTCGGCGTGAGCCTGAGTTCACCGGCCGATGCTTCCATCATCACCACGAGCATGCCGCTGTGGGCCATGCTGCTGGCGGCTTTCATCCTGAAAGAACCGATTACCGGCAAGAAAGTGCTGGGCATTGCCTGTGGGGCAGGCGGTGCCTTGTTGCTCATCCTTGGAAGCAGCCAGAACCAGCCAGCCGCTTCGTCTGCCAGCCATACGGCAATATGGGGCGATTTGCTGGTCTTGTTCGCACAATTCTGCTATGCGTTCTATATCGTACGCTTCAAGGACTTTGTCAACAAATATTCGCTCATCACCATCATGAAGTGGATGTTTACTTACTCTTTCATCTGCACAATTCCCTTCTCTGCCAGCGATTTGATGAACGCAGACTGGGGCGGACTAAAGGCGGTGGAAATTGGCAGTCTGACCTTTATTGTGGTAGGTGCTACCTTCGTCAGTTACATGCTGATTGTGGTAGGACAAAAGAATCTCCGCCCTACGGTAGCCGGTATGTACAATTATATCCAGCCGCTTGTGGCTTGTATCGTAGCCGTATGCTGGGGAATGGATTCCTTCAACACGACCAAAATCATTGCCGTGATACTTATTTTCGGTGGAGTGTATCTGGTGACTTCCAGCCGTAGCCGGAAAGAAATGGAGGCTTACAAACAAGCGGAACGAGAATAAAACCTTTCACTACCTTTCGATAAGATAGGATGCGGTTCGGGAAAGCCCAGCTGAAAAACTACGTTTTTCGCTTGGCTCTCCTCTCACCTTTCACTACCTTTGCCGCTGACTTAAAACGAAGGAAAGATGATGGAATTTCTTTACATACACTGGAACCCAGACCCGGCATTGTTCCACCTCGGCGGTTTTACCCTCCGATGGTACAGCGTGCTGTGGATAATTGCCATTCTGACCGGCAGTCAGGTAGTCTACCATTTGTACAAGCAGAAGGGACTTCCGCTGGATACTTTCCAAACGCTGTTTACCTATAGTTTTATCGGTATCTTTGCCGGAGCACGCTTAGGACACTGTCTGTTCTATGACCCGCAATACTTCCTGAGCCACCCGCTGGAAATCATATTGCCGGTACACTTCTTGCCACAGGGTGGATGGGTGTTTACCGGATATGCCGGACTGGCCAGTCACGGAGGTACGCTGGGACTGATTCTGGCACTGGTGCTTTTCTGCCGGAAAACGAAGATTCATTTTCTCGATATTCTGGATATGATGGGAGTGGCTGCTCCCGTAGCTGCCGGATTTATCCGACTGGCCAACTTGATGAACTCGGAAATCATCGGTATGCCGTCGGACGTGCCCTGGGCGTTTATCTTCGAACGGGTGGACATGCAGCCCCGTCACCCGGCACAGCTCTACGAAGCACTGGCCTACTTCCTGTTCTTCCTGATAATGATGGTCATCTTCCGGAAGAAGAAAGAAAACGTACGGAAAGGCTTCTATTTCGGTTTGTGTATCACCCTGATTTTCACCTTCCGCTTCTTCGTGGAGTTCCTGAAAGAAAGACAAGTGGACTTTGAGAATGCGCTCCCGATAGACATGGGACAGATTCTGAGCATTCCTTTCATCGTGGTGGGATTGTATTTCGTACTCCGTAAAAATCATTCCGCTCATGTGTGATACAGTGACCTCACATACCTGCCTACTCTGCATGGGCTCCAACCTGAATGCCCTTCTGCACCTGAAGAATGCGGAAGAGGCCCTGCAACGTCTCTTTCCGGATATTGAATGGGGAGGAATTGTAGAAACCGTGCCGGAGAAAATGGAAAATCCGCAACCGTTTCTGAACCGTGCCGCACGCTTCCGTACCTCACTGCCCATGACGGAGGTGCGAAGCATCCTGAAGCAAATTGAACAGACAAACGGACGAACTCCGGACAGCAAGAAGGAAGGACGCATCCCACTTGACATCGACTTGCTTTCCTACGACCAGCAGGTACTCAAACCGGAGGACTGGCAGAAAGAATATGTGCGTCTGGCTTTTCGTCACGCCAGTTTCACATAACCCAGACGGGTATAGCGCACTCCATGCGACTCATATTGTGACATGACTTTGGCCGAAAGCAGATGCAGGAACTCCTGCGGCTGTATCTGACGACTGCGGCAACTCAAGGCATTCGGTGTCAGACTACGGGCACGTGCCTTGACCAGGAAGGTAAAACGATTACCGTCACGGTCGGCCACCAGCACATTCTGGTCGACAAAGAAATCGGGTTTGTACGTATCTACCTGAAGCCGTACATTCAATACCGTGACCTGCAAGTCCTTCAACGTTTCTCCCACCGCCCCCACAAAATGGCTTACCGAAGCAATGCGCGGCTTGCGTACGGTCAGTTCAAAATGTACTACGGCAAAACGTTTGGCCAGCTCCACCACCCGTTCGTACCGAGGGTTGGTAGGTTCAAACTTATTGGCCAGCCAGAGCATGTAAGAAGGATCCACATAATAGATTTCAGCCAGATGCTTTCCTTTGTATTTTCCGAAAGGCATCAAATCGTCCAATGCCCCGTAATAAGATTCAAACTGTGCGTTATCAGCGGTCTCCAACCGTACGTTGCAGTTCTGCAGCATGGAGAAAGCACGAGCAGAAGCCGCATCCAGCGTCACTCCTAATGTACGGACAAACAGATAAGAATGGGGAGAAGGAAACTCACGCCACAAGGCATAATACGGCCGATACTCTGTGGCCATACTGATAAGATAGACACCCTTGTCGCCCGTACGTCCACGATTAAACAGTTCCAGTTCCTTTTGTACTTGTGCGGTGATTTCCATACCTGCCTCCTGCTTTGAAAGGCAAGATAAACAAAAAGTATCAAAAATGCAAGTTTATACATACAAAACGGGAGGAAAAGACCTGAAACAGGCTTCTCCTCCCGCTTATAAATATGGAATTCTAACAATTAAACGTTATAATATAGCCTTCACGGTTTCCAGCATACCTTTTTCCTGAATGCTGTCCAGGTTCTTCTTCACGGCTTCTGCCAGTCCCGGTATCAGGTTTAGGTCCTCGCCCCAGATAAAGGTTGCGCCCAATACGCCTTCGGTTACCTTAGCTGTGTCGCCCGTAGCCCACAACTGTTTCAGCAAGTCCATGATTTCCTGTGCATCATTAGGCACAATTTCTGCGCCGTCGGCACGTACACCGCCTTTGTAATAAGTAATGATAGCAGCCAGTCCCAATACCAGTCCTTCAGGCAACTTACCCTTGCGTTCCAAGTAAGTCTTCAGGCCCGGCAGGTCGCGTGTCTGGTATTTCGGGAAGGAATTCAGCATGATGGAAGTCACCTGGTGGTCTACAAACGGATTGTTGAAGCGTTCCAGCACGTCATGTGCAAATTTCTCCAGTTCTGCTTTCGGCAAGTTCAGGGTTTCCATCAGTTCCTCGAACATCACCTTATGGATAAACTTGCCCACTACCGGATGCTGGCAGGCATCGCGCACGATGTTGATACCCGACAGGTAAGCTACCGGAGAAAGCACGGTGTGCGGTCCGTTCAGCAAAGTCACTTTCCGTTCGTGATAAGGTGCTTCCGACGGCACAAAGAGCACATTCAGTCCGGCTTTGTCGGCAGGGAACTCGGCAGCTACCTCCTGCGGTGCTTCAATCACCCACAAATGGAAAATTTCGGCCTGAACCACCATGTTGTCATCGTATTGCAACTTTTCCTTGATAGCCGCAATATCCTTGCGCGGAAATCCCGGTACGATACGGTCGACCAATGTAGCATACACGCCACAAGCCTTTTCAAACCACTGTTTGAAATCATCTCCCAGATTCCAGAGTTCAATATACTGATAGATGGTTTCTTTCAACTTATGTCCGTTCAGGAAAATCAGCTCACACGGGAAGATAATCAATCCCTTTGACATATCTCCCTGGAAGGTTTTATAGCGATGATACAAAAGCTGTGTCAGTTTTCCCGGATAAGAAGAGGCCGGCGCATCATCCAGTTTGCAGGAAGGGTCAAAAGCAATGCCTGCTTCGGTTGTATTGGAAATCACGAAACGCATTTCCGGCTGTTCGGCCAGCTTCATGAACTCTTCGAACTGGCTGTAAGGATTCAGCGCACGACTGATTACATCAATCATGGTCAGACTGTTCACCGTTTCCCCTTTATCCAAACCCTGCAGATTGACGTGATACAGACAATCCTGCGCATTCAGCATGTCAATCATTCCTTTTTCGATGGGTTGAACCACCACTACACTGCTGTTGAAATCAGCCTTTTCGTTCATGTTGTAGATAATCCAGTCTACAAACGCACGAAGGAAATTACCTTCGCCAAACTGAATAATTCTTTCCGGACGGACCGTTTTCTTTGCGGTCTCTTTGTTTAATGCTTTCATATTATATCTTTAATAACAAAATTGTTGTCATTTCGGCCTTTTGGTCTCATTTAACCCTTCAAAAATCAGAAGAATCAAATTTAACCCATTGTTTTTCATGTACTTGTCTATCTATTCATGAATTTAATTTTCATAAATGAGTGTTGCAAAGGTAATAAATATTTTGTTATTCCAAATAAAATTTCTACTTTCGTGTTCGATAACGGATAGGTATTCGATATTTTATGTTGCCCAACATAAATAAATTGTAAGTTACTTATTCAAAAACATATAATTTGCGAACAACAACGAAACTTAAAAATACATTTTATCATGAAGAAATTTATGGATGAAAACTTCCTGTTGCAAACAGAAACGGCACAGGAGTTATATCACAACCATGCGGCTAAAATGCCGATTATCGACTATCACTGTCACCTGATTCCGAAAATGGTAGCCGACGATTATCAATTCAAATCCATTACTGAAATCTGGCTGGGAGGTGACCATTATAAATGGCGTGCCATGCGAAGCAACGGAGTAGAAGAACGTTACTGCACCGGAAAAGATACTACCGACTGGGAAAAATTCGAAAAATGGGCTGAAACTGTTCCTTATACATTCCGTAACCCATTGTATCACTGGACACACTTGGAACTGAAAACCGCTTTTGGCATCGACAAGATTCTGAATCCGTCTACCGCCCGCGAAATATTCGACGAATGTAATGCCAAACTGGCTACTCCGGAATATTCAGCCCGCAACCTGATGCGCCGCTACCATGTGGAAACCGTCTGTACGACGGACGATCCGGTAGATTCACTGGAATATCACATCGCTACCCGTGAAAGCGGTTTTGAAATCAAGATGCTGCCTACCTGGCGTCCGGACAAGGCAATGGCCGTAGAAGTACCGGCTGACTTCCGTGCCTACGTAGAAAAACTGGCAGAAGTAAGCGGTGTCAGCATCTCCAACTTTGACGACATGATTGAAGCGCTGCGCAAACGTCACGCTTTCTTTGCTGAACAAGGCTGTAAATTGTCCGACCATGGTATCGAAGAGTTTTATGCAGAAGATTATACCGACGCAGAAATCCGCACCATCTTCAACAAAGTATATAGCGGTACAGAATTGACACACGAAGAAATCCTGAAGTTCAAATCGGCTATGCTGGTAGTATTCGGCGAAATGGACTGGGAAACAGGCTGGACACAACAGTTCCACTATGGTGCCATCCGCAACAACAATACCAAGATGTTCAAGCTGCTGGGACCTGACACCGGTTTTGACTCTATCGGTGAATTCACCACAGCCAAATCTATGGCCAAATATCTGGATCGCCTGAACTCAGAAGGAAAACTTACAAAAACCATTCTCTACAACCTGAATCCTTGCGCCAACGAAGTAATCGCTACCATGCTGGGCAACTTCCAGGACGGTTCTGTTCCGGGAAAAATCCAGTTCGGTTCAGGCTGGTGGTTCCTCGACCAGAAGGACGGTATGGAAAAACAGATGAACGCACTTTCTCTGCTGGGACTGCTGAGCCGTTTTGTAGGTATGCTTACCGATTCACGTTCCTTCCTTTCTTATCCGCGTCATGAATACTTCCGCCGTACCCTCTGTAACCTGCTGGGAAGAGATGTAGAAAACGGGGAAATTCCTGAATGCGAAATGGCGCGCGTACAACAGATGGTGGAAGACATCTGTTACAACAACGCTAAGAATTTCTTCCAGTTCTAAGAACTTCCGTATAGCTAAAAAAACAGATACAACCCGTTTACAAGGCTGTTCCTTTTCGGAACAGCCTTGTTTTATTTTTACCTTACTTTTTCGTTTGTCTCTCCTCTCACCTTTCACTATCTTTCCATAAGACAGGATACGGTTCGGGATAGCCAAACCTGAAAAACTTTGTTTTTCGTTTGTCTCTCCTCTCACCTTTCACTATCTTTCCATAAGACAGGATGCGGTTCGGGATAGCCAAACCTGAAAAACTTCGTTTTTCGTTTGTCTCTCCTCTCACCTTTCACTATCTTTGCGTTCCTTTAGCAAAAAAGAGAGAGAAGATGACTGTAAAATTTATGAGTCTGGCCAGCGGCAGCAGCGGAAACTGTTACTACCTGGCTACTGACAGCACCGCTATATTGGTTGATGCCGGTATCGGTATCCGCACCATTAAGAAAGTATTTAAGGAACGTATGCTCAACCTTGAAGAAATACAGGCTGTACTGGTCACTCATGACCATGCCGACCACATCAAGGCTGTAGGACATTTGGGCGAGAAGCATGGGATTCCGGTGTATACCACTCCAGAAATACATGAAGGTATGAAACACAGCTACTGCATGACAGAGCGGTTAAAACCTGAACGTACCCGTTTTATCCAAAAAGAAGAAACATTCAATGTAGGCGATTTCACTATTACCTGCTTCGAAGTGCCTCACGACGGAACTGACAACGTGGGCTATTGTATCACCGCAGGCGATAAGACATTCTCCTTCCTGACGGACATCGGGCATATCACTCCCACAGCCGCACGCTTCATACAACAGGCTGATTACCTGATACTGGAAGCTAACTACGACGACAGCATGCTCCAGATGGGACCTTATCCACAGCATCTGAAAGAACGTATTGCCGGCCCGAACGGACACATGAGCAACCATGAAATGGCGGACTACCTGAGCCATCATTTTCCCCAGCATTTGAAACACTTATGGCTCTGCCACCTGAGCAAGGACAACAACCATCCAGAGCTGGCTTTCAAGACAGTGGAACTGGCATTCCGGCAGGAAAACATCATTGTAGGAAAAGACGTGGAAGTAACCCCATTGAGACGAACTACTCCTTCTGAAATGTATATTCTGGAATAACAAAAGAAAACAACAAAAGTCATCGGGGCGTTTCCTCTGAAATGAAGAAACGCCCCGATGGCTTTTTATATTGCAAATTGCGAATCAGCGCAATCTTTCGTATGCCTTTACCAGCATTTCATCCTTGCCGATAGCACGGATAGCCAGCCAGTTCAAGATGATGCTGACCAATGGAAGACAAACTGTCCATGAAGGCATGAAGCTGTAATCATCGAATGCCTTGTCCGGATTTACGACAAAATATGCCAGTACCAGATAGTAACCAATCAGTACAATCGTATTGAAGATGGTCAGACGAATCTGTAACATGCGTTTCCGGTAAAGGAAAATAGTCACCAAGGCCATTACAGCCACTACTACCAGAATCGCAAACAAAGCCCACGGCGTGTAGTTCACCGCCCCGTCCGGAAGCTGGTATGAAAGGTTTGTCATCTCACAAATATTTTTATCGGTATAGAAACTGCCCACGGGGACAGACATCATTACTACCATCAAGATAGCTACTACGAGCAAATAAACGGTCTGTATTCTCTGTATCATAATCAATCGTATTAAGGTTTCCAAAACAAATGTCATTCTGAGGGCGACGGTTCTTGCCGTCTACACTCAGAATGACAAGCCCAAATGCGCATGCGCATTCACTAAAATCTTTACCTATAGGAGGATTACTGCAATTTTTCCTTTTCCTTTGCCGGGTTTCTGTAATAAACCTTTCCTTCTATGTACTCCTGAGTCGCGATCAACGTCGGTTTCGGGAGTTTTTCATAATAACGAGAGATTTCGATCTGTTCTCTGTTTTCAAACACCTCTTCAAGGTTATCGTTATAAGAAGCAAACTCCTGCAGTTTCTTGGAAAGGTCATTCTTCATTTCGGCAGCAATCTGGTTGGCACGCTTGCCGATGATAGATACTGTTTCATAAATATTGCCTGTGTCCTCACAGAGTTCCATCAAATTACGTGTAACCGTATTTGTAGGAGCGTTTGTTTTTTTGTAATCCATAACTTATTTATAATTATAAACGTTTATATTATTCTTCGTCTGTAGAAATGTACTTGCTCACATCGGCATAAATGCCTTCCACTTCTTTCATGTATTTGCTTTCTGGGAATTCATTCTTGAAAGCATAATATTCATCCACCGTTTCACGCATACGGTCTTCTCTCTTGTCGAGCACACTTTCCTTTGCCATGTGATACTTGGCACGGAGAATCAGAATAGAAAGTTCCTCACGCAATTTGGTGTAAGGATATTCTTTCAACACATTCTGTGCAGTAACGATAGCTGCCAGATAGTTATTACCCGTACTACTGTAAGAGGCATTTCCGGAATAAGAGCCCAAGTCATAATAAAGTTTGGAAGAAAGGTATTCCTTTTCAACCAGTTTGTCCTGCAACTCGAAAATCAT
>UMDB01043792.1_pt1 | contig 30008 bp, 17 predicted proteins | sample 1964361 | NCBI WGS metagenome assembly UMDB01 (sample SAMEA4835981, study PRJEB28245) | human gut metagenome | biome: gut microbiome; material: fecal sample | place: Denmark | collected 2008 | reverse complement strand
GGCAGGACCGGATATAACTCCGCCGCTTTCTCCGAATGTAACTTTAATACCGGAGGCAACTTATGACCCGGAGAAGGATGAGGAATTGAAAGAGAAGATGGAACGGGATAAGAGAGTTTGACTTCGGTGATGAGAACCCACCGTTTTAAACGAACTCGTTCCCGATAAATTCTAAATCAAAATCGTAAAAACAATATTTTGAAAAAAGACTGCTTCAGGCGGTCTTGTTTTGCTGTCTTAATATAACCGTTTTTGCTTTGCTGTCGGTCGGCTTTGCAAGACGGCTCTTTTTTTGTCGTTTTTTCGCTGAAAGAGCATCATCTTCTCCGAAAGCCGTTATTTTCAATAAAGAAACGATTTTTCTCAACAAAGTAACGGCTTTTCTCAATAATGCAAGTGTTTTTCTCGACACGGTTTTATTTCTGCATATATAATATATATAATATATAATATAATATATCTGTATTGTAATTATATAGTAATGTTCTTATTCAGTAATGGCTTTAAGCCACACTTGTAAGTAGTAGAAACAAAACAGAAAAGAATGGAAGAGAAAATGCAAAGCGGCATCTTCTTATCTGTCTATAGGTGCTTACACTCCACTCAACTAAAGCAGATGGCTTTAGACTTTATGTCAGTATGTCAGGGGGAATTGCAATTGCAAAAGTTTTGAAAAAACTCTTGACAAACGAGAAATACTATGGTATCATATGGGTACGATAAAGTTCTTATGCTTTGTTGTTTGCGACATTTGATTCTACTTTTCTTGACATCATTTGCGACTTGTCTAATCGCGGTTCTGTAAATCAAAACTTTATCAAGATTGGCATTTCTTTTGCCATTGTTCGGATTTTCAATATTTTGTTTTATGTATTTGACTAATCACATTTCCGCGAATCAAAACTTTATCAAGATTGGTGTTTCAAAACAAACCCCCTTGTCATAACGATGACAAAGGGGTTTTCTTTTACCATATTTTCAAAAATGACGACCGTAAAAGTGATGTATGCAAGCAAGTATCTCTTTTGTTGTCGCTACGGTTCTTTTCCTGTAAGCCGTAAGCACTAAAACTGCCGAAGAAGCAAACAAAACGAGTTGTATTTTCCTTTAGCTTCTCTTTTACATCCTCAGACATATACCGGTATACATTGTCCGTTATCGTAATTTGGTACATCGCTTTTCCCGTGAGAGGACTTGATAAGACAAGTTCTCTGCCGCTCTCGTCTTCTGTGCGGCTCACAGAGACATCTGCGTTTCCGTAATACATAATCAGGTTGCCGGATTCAGAACGCTTTAGAGGGAGCGTGGCGAGCTTCAGCGGCAACCGTTTAAACTCGCTTACGCGGGATTTGGTTTTGGTTCCGCAATATACACTTATAAACTCGTCAATAGCTCGTTCTATGAAAGCTACGTTTCCGCGTTTTAGGTTGCTTTTCAGTTCCGCTTGAGTATATTCTTCTTTCTTCACGTAACAACCGTCTTTGTGAATAGCTGTTTCGGGCATTGAGAAGTGCGGATACTTCAATTCGTTAACATATTCGCATTTTGCTATTTTGCAAAACGGGCAAACCAGAAAGCTCAAGAATTGTTCTTCGTCTTTGCTTCGCAAGTTCCGCAAAACTTCCTTGATTTCTTCTGACGAATAGTTCCTGTTGTCTACAAGACTGTATGCTGTTTCTATTTCCACACTCAAGGTTCCTTTCTCTTTTCTTGTATCCAATTATATTGTTTTCCTGTTCTTTTGCAAGAAATTTTGAAAAAAATCTGACATAGACACGTGAAAAAAATCGTGAAAAAAAGATGACATTGACTCCAATATAAAGCTGCGATATAATAATTATAGTGATAAGTGTGAGAAAAAAACAAACATAAAAAGCTTTTACAGCTTTTATTTTTTTTACTTGACAAACAAAAAATACTATGGTATGATTTTGGTATAAGATAATTATATTAAAAAATAAAATTGCTTGAAGTGTTCACACTAATACAGTCTCCTTTCTAAGAAACACATAAATGCTGATATTCAATTATTTGAATATCGGCATTTTTTTGTTTTGAAATAAATCAGAAACAGAAGGGAGAACAACAAGTCGGTATACCGACAATCTAAAACAGCCAAGTGTTCATTCTCCTTTCATAGCGAAATGCCGACACTCGTGCTTCACAAATGAGTGCGGGTGTCAGTATTTTCGTTCACTTTAGGACAGAAAAAGTTGTCTAAAGGGCAAATTTCTTCAATTCTCTGTCATATATAGGCGGAAGGAGAAAACATATCATCTATCACATTTACAAGGAAGGGGGGATTCGATGTACCTGAGAAAAAGAAAAAGCATCAAGATAATAAACACACTGCTTGTGATTGCACTTTTAAGTGTTGTTTTGACGGTATCTGTGTACGCTGCAGATGTCAGCGTTTCATATAGCGGAAGTAATGATATATCAATGAGCAGTATCCTTCATTCGGATGTTGTTAAAACTATAAAAAATATATTAGTCACTCTGGTAAATCCAATCGCCTCTGTTTCTATGGGAGCGTCGCTTATCGGTTTAACGCTTTCTTCGTCTCAGAAACAGTCGGAGAGATTACTTAGAGCTGTTAAAGCTATTGTGTGGGCTTTTGCTCTTGCTAATTTAATAGGGCTTATTTTTACTGCCGCAGGCAATATTGTAGGCAGTAACACTTATACGTTCAGCTAATTCCTAATTCGGTTACTACACATTTTACCATGTGTGTTTCATAGACCAAAAAAATCAAGAAAGGAGGAATTCTTGTGAACAAGACTTTAACTTTACAGACTTCACAGGCGACCAAGTTGCGTAAAACAAGCACTCTCGCCGTTGCGTCTGCGTCTGTAGCTTCACTTTGTTCCGTTTTATCTTCAATGGCTTTCGCAGCCGGTGAAGAAATTTCAAATGCGGTAATTAAAGTGTGCAAGGATATAGGCGGTATAATGACGGCGGTACTTAATCCTATCTGTGCTGTTGTAATCGGCATTTGCCTTTTAAGCCTTATCTTTGGCAAAAATTCAAAAAGTGCCGACTCTTCTATTCAGTGGATTAAAAGAGTTGTTATCTGCTTTGTATGCTTTAACTGTATAGGACTGTTCCTTTCTTACGGTACAAGTCTTATGGCAGGTATCGGCGGTCAGAGCAACTGGGGTTGATTGCTTGATTAAGTTTGAGAGTCGTGTGATTCATTGGTACTGAGATTGCACGAACACAACCTGTAGTAAAACTCAGAATTAACGCTGCGTTTGCAGCCTCACAAAAGGTGGGTACTGTTAAGGTCTGCTTGCAAGCGATTGTGAGCAGACCTTTTCTTGTTTTCCAAGACTGAAATTTTCCCCAAAAGGGCAAATTTGCAAAAAATTACTTCATATATTAACAAATCAAAGAAAGGAGGAAAATTCAATGTCAAGTATATGCGTTAACATTCTTTTCAGCGTAATACTCGGATTTGTTACGCCTCTTATATTTTCGGGAGCTTCGGCTGTCATGACTTTTATATTCGACACGTTCACGCGGCCTTTTCAGTTTACTTATGAACAAGGGCAGGGGACAAACTGGTTTGTCGAGATGCTCGGCTCGGACTTGCTTAACATCGTTGTTAAGATAATGATAAGCGCCGGAGTCGTGCTTGCAATTTTTATGCTTGCCGTCAACATCTTCAAACTGTTTTTTGCGGGCTTTTCAAAAAGAGTAGAGTCTCCGATTGCCTTATGTATTCGTGCCGTAATGTCTATATTTCTCTCCTATTGGATTATAGACATAGTGTATAAAGTCGTGTTCCCGATGTTTCAGTGGATGCTTGATAAAGTCAACAATATAACTATTAACACCGGTAAAACAGTCTCTCAGTCAATATCTGATATGTATTCGCTTGTGGAACAAACATCAGCCAGCGATTTTGGCTTGTCCGAAGGCACAAACTTTGTTGATAAATTGGCAGGGGCTATATCGGGAGCTTCATACGGTTCAGTCGGAACAATTATAACCGCTATAGTGTTTATTGTCTTTTTCATAAAATCAATTATAGCGTTGTTCAGGCTCATTGCCGAAATGGCTGAAAGATATTTGCTTGTAAACGTGCTTACGGTTTGTTCACCAATGATTATGCCTACCGTGATAAGCGATAGCACTATGCAGATATTCCTGTCGTGGATACGAATGATGATTGCTAACTGCTTGGTTCTTATTTTCAATTCACTCGGTATGATTATGTTGAACGTCGCTTTTGTAAACGTAGGCTCGGCTTGTACGGCTATAGTCGGAATGAGCGGAAGCGGCAGATGGATGAGACCTATTACCGCTATGGTTGTTTTTGTAGCTTTAATCAAGGTCGTGGAAAAGTTTGATGTATACCTTGCTCAGCTTGCATTTAAGATACAGGCTATAGGAGGCAACGATACAGGACCGACCCTCGGCGGACTTATTGCTCTCGGCGGTAAGGCTAATAAAAACGCAGCGCAAGTGGCTCAGGCAGGAGGCTTGGGTAATTACTTAGGTGAAAAAGCCGGCAATGTGTTAGGCTTCTTCGGCGGCAACAGAAGCGGTTTGGCTAAGAACTTGTCTCAAAACGCAACCGAATACAGAGCAGCAAGCAAAGAAGAGGCAAGACAACTCGGTCATGGTGCTTTAGCCGATAGGCAGAATGAGGACGAGCTAAACGAAGAGAATAAACGGCTGAGAAATCAGAAGAATACTCAGGAAATGGACGATGACCAACCTAAAAATACCGGCGGTAATAATGGCAACAATCTGGGCGGTGGCAATCCTGAAGGTCCCGGCAGCGGCGATAACAAGGACGAAGAGAAAAAGGACGACAATAGTCCGGACGAAACCAAGCCTGTTTCTACTACTGACGGTGGTGGGTTGGGTCAAAATACTGATGCCGTCCGCGGTGATAACAAGGGCGAAGAGAAAAAGGACGACAATAGTCCGGACGAAACCAAGCCTGTTTCTACTACTGACGGTGGTGGTTCGGGTCAAGGAACGGGTGCCGGCAGCGGTTTTAAACCCGTAGCCGAACGTTCAGGACCATATGACTTCGACAAACCGGGCGAAAGCGGTACACACGGTCAAGATACAACCAAAACTGTAGAGACCGTCGAGCGTAATATTCGTGAGCGCGCCGAAGGCGTTAATGTTGAGAAAACGTTGGACGACAGTTATAAGAACGACAGTCTAAGTGACGCGGATGTTACACGTCGCCAAGAAGAATATAAGCGTAAATTCTACGAACAGAAATCGCAAGAAGAAGAGAAATACGCAAAGGATAATCCGGAATATCCGGAGGATAAATAACACGGAGTCTTGCTCTTTGCGTTAATAGCGTGAGGGGCAAGACTCTTTCTGTTTTCTGTTTTCTCTCCATAGCAATCCCAAACAATCGAAAATACAGAAAGAAAGGGGGCAAAATCTTTGTCAGATAACCACGAAAACAACAATAATGACAGAAATAACGTAAACGTTGACAACTCCGTAAACAAGTCGGACATAAACAACGGCCGTGATGCTCGTTCCAACGGCTACGGCGATTACAGCGAAAACAGCGTTATTGATGAAAATATGCAGGACAACTTTATAAAGAATAACTCGAAGCTCGCAAATAACGGGCAAAACGATATGTCCGGACTGTCTTCAGACCAAAATACTGACAATGTGTCTGCAACGGAAAACAGCGACAAAACAAAAGGTTCCGACAGTAACGCTTCTCAGACTGCACAAACCGCTAAAGACGCCAAAACCGCAGAAGACAATGCCAAAGACGCCAAAGACGCCAAAGACGCCAAAGATACAGCAAAAGACGCTGCGTCCGAAGCAAGCGATGCGGCAAGCGATGCAGCCGGTGCGGCGGGTAAGGGCAAAGTTATGACCGCTTTTAATGTGACGGACAATCTCAAGGCTTCGGCACAGGAGGCGGAAGCTCAAGATGCGGAACAAAGCATGAAGGACGTAGCCAAGGATACTGTTAAGGCAGCTCCTAAAGTTGCGGCGGATGCGGCTTCGGGAAACGTCCCCGGCATTGTAGCCGATGCTGTTGATTATGCGTCGAAAACACTTCCAAAGCTGGTAAAGATACTTCCGGTATTGCTTCTGTGTGTATTGCTTATCGGTGCATCTATATTCAGTATGGTCGGGATGTTGCCGTCAGTTATGTACGGAGGTCTTGAAGAAAAAGTTGAGGAACGACAAATCAACAAGGCTCAAAATGTTATCGAAGAGGAATATGAAAAAAGAATATCTGCTGTTGTAAGCGACATTATTAAACAAACTAAAAACGAGGCGGAAATCGGTACTTTTTCGGCGTGGAAACGTATTGTTGCCGGAAAGAACGATAACTACACCGTTACTGTTCAGCGTAAGAATGAAACAGACGCTGTTATTACCGTTAAAAACAACAAGACTTCTACCGGACTTAAAATAACCGTTAATCAAATTTACTTGACGGATTATTCTCCGTTAAAAGCCGACAAGGTAGCTTTGATAAATTCTTACGCTTATAAAGACGCATATAAAGACACTAAAGAATATCTGTCGGGTGAAGCTGTGCCCGACGAAACACTCTTTGAGACAACAAGCAATACCAAATGGAGAAGCAAAGACACTTCAGGTCTAAAAAAATGGCTTGAAGATAATATGAACAGCCTTGTTACATACAGTGTAAGCGAAGAGGCTCAGGTAACGGAAGACGGGTTTACGTATAGACAGCTTACGTACTCTGTAAACGGTATCTTTACCGAAGACGATATTTATGCGGCTTATGGCTTCTCAGATGCTCAAAAGGAACAGCTTAAATCATTAAATTTTGCCGGAAATATGTACCTCGCTGCGTGTGATGACACATCTCCGGAAGGCACGGAGAAATTATCATCATCCAACATATACCCGAAGCTTGATGTTTACACAAACCTTGTAGGCGGTAACGACAACATTATCTGGTCTATGCTTCCGTCAGATTATAAACACTTGATTGCCGATAACGATGAAACAGGCACGGCAACAATTATTCGTGAGTTTATAACCGCTGCAAAAAATCAAGTTGGTTTTGTTGCCGGAGAAAACAACAACAATCCCTACAGCGAATGGAACAACACTAACAGTGCCTACTGGAACGCTGCGTTCCTAAGCTATTGTGCGAACACGGTGGATTCGGTTCTTAATACCGGCACGAAACTGCTTGACAATGTTATACCGAACACAGGCAGCGTCGATTACATGACAGGCTTCTTGTTTAACAACAACTATGTGTGGCATTACAAAAATGATAATTATGTACCCCAAATGGGCGATATTGTAGTTTTGTATGCTCCACAGCAGACTATAAACGCGGATGGCAGCATAACTACTGTTGATGTTCCGACAGTGGCGGAAACGTGTCCGGAACTTAACATCTCAGATACAGAACTCAGAGCAACCGCTCTGGGCCTCGTAGAAACGGTTTCGGGCGGAACTGTAACGTTTATATGCGGTGATACGGCAAATCACGCTGTGGAGCGTCTGGCTCTTGATTTGAGCGATTATAAGATAGTGGCTTATGTTACTCCCGATTACGGCAGCATTACAAACGGTACGGACGACTCGCTCATATACGACGGCGAGGTTTTTGATAAGGGTTCTTTTCTTTTCCCCGTTAAAGGAACAGTAACCGTTTCGGCTCTGTATCCTTTGTATCCGAGCGGTACGCCACATTCGGGACTTGACCTTGCTTGTCCTATCAATACGCCTATCGTTGCGGCAAATTCCGGTACTGTTGTAAAGATAGACAACGCTTGCAAAACTACTTACGGTAAGTTTATTAAGATACAATCAGATACGCCATCAGGTACAGTCTACTGTATATATGCTCATCTTAATCAAATATGTGTGAAAGAAGGCGATACCGTTTCCGCAGGAAGTGTTATTGCTCTCTCAGGTAATACGGGTAACACTACAGGCCCACATCTTCATTTCGGTGTAAAAAACAGTGCCGGAATTAACGTTAATCCTGTTCCTTATCTGGCTAAAAGCTCGGATATTCGTCTTCATGCAACTATTGTCAATTAACAAGAAAGAAAAGAGGTGTTTTTCTCACTAATACCCACAGGAAATCCTGTGGGGTTGCCAACAACCCAGAGTGAGTAGCCTGAGTGCTTCGGGCACTACGTTAAGAGAGAATGTATAGTTATCTACGGACATAACGCCTAATCTGTAGCTCTAAGGTCAGTGATTAAACAGTTCTGTGGTATAGGAACAGTGTTGCTGGCATGTAAACCTCTCATTAACTTTGGCGAAGGCATATTACAGTCTGATATGTACTGGCTTACAGCGTAAAACATATCAAATATTCAAAGAAAGGAAATGCCTATAATGGTATATGTAATTTCACAAGACGGACAACCACTTATGCCGACTGACAGGCATGGAAAAATCAGAAGATTATTAAAATCCGATAAAGCAAAAGTTGTTAAGCATTGTCCGTTTACAATACAGCTTTTGTATGGCAGCACAGACTATACACAGGAAATCAGTCTTGGTATAGATGCAGGCTCTAAGTATATCGGGATTTCCGCAACAACGCAAAACAGAGTCCTTTATGAATCTGATGTTGAACTGCGAAACGATATAGTGAGTTTATTGTCAGCCAGACGGCAGAACCGCAGAACCCGCAGAAACAGAAAAACAAGGTACAGAAAGCCCCGTTTTAATAACAGGATTTCGTGCAAAAAGAAAGGGTGGTTAGCACCATCTGTAAGGCAGAGAGTAAATACGCATTTGACCGTTGTAGCAAAAGTACATCAGATACTTCCCGTTACACGGATAATTGTTGAGACGGCATCTTTTGATATTCAGAAGATTAAAAATCCTACGATAAGCGGTACTGATTATCAACAAGGCGACCAGTTAGGTTTCTGGAATGTGCGTGAATATGTACTTTTCAGAGACGGTCATGTTTGTCAATGCTGTAAAGGCAAATCCAAGGATAAAATATTAAATGTACATCATATAGAAAGCCGTAAGACAGGTGGTGACAGTCCGGATAATCTGATTACGCTTTGCAAGACATGTCATACCGGATACCACAGAGGTACAATAAAACTTCCAAAGACCATACACAGAGGAATGTCTTTTAGAGATGCATCATTTATGGGAATTATGCGTTGGAGCTTTTACGACGAATTAAAGACTTTATATCCAGATGTAAATCTTACTTTCGGCTACATTACAAAGAATACCCGCATAAAAAATAATCTTCCAAAGGAACATTATATAGATGCCCGTTGTATAAGTGGACACCCATTAGCTGTCTCTGATGAAACATATTATTACCAGAAGAAAGTGCGCTGCCATAACAGACAGATACATAAAAATACCATCCTTAAAGGAGGAGTTCGTAAACGAAACCAAGCACCTTACTTTGTCAAAGGTTTCAGACTTTTCGACAAAGTTATGTACCAAGGACAGGAATGTTTTATTTTTGGCAGACGCTCTACTGGAAGAATGGATTTACGTCTTTTAGACAGAACTCATATCAATGCATCAGTAAGTTATAAAAAATTAAAACTTATTGAAAGCAGAAAAAATTATATTACTGAAAGGAGAACGGCGGTTCCTCCCACAGGCAAGTCTGTGGATTTCCCCGCCTAATAATTTATGACAGAACAAGAAAATCTTTCACCTGCATATGTTATACCACGTAATTACGAAGATAGCTTTATTACCGCCGGAGGACTTTCGTTCAGAAGTATTGGCGAGGGTGCCCTGCTTGCAGCTTTAACAATTCCTATCTTTATTTTCTTGCCTATCAGATTGCTTTACAGAGCTATTCTTATAGCTGTATTCGGCGGTGCATTGTTTGCTTTCGGCGTTATAGGTATTAAACACTGCTATCTTTCCGAGTTTATAACGAAGTTCTTTAAGTTTAAAAGAAGCTGCCACGTTGTCGAAAGAGACGATAGTCACGTTTTTGACAACCTGATAGCCGAAACTGAAGATGCAGAAACACAAAATGATAACGTAGAAGAAGTCGTCGAGTCGGAAACAGTAGAGACGGATGTTCTTGATTCAGATTCGTCAATTTCTGAGAAAGAAACCAAAAAGAAGCCCAAAAAGGGCAAAAAATCAAAAAATTAAGTCATATATAAAAAAAGAAAGGAGGTGCTTTTTTATGAAAAAACCCGAAACTTCAACTGAAAGAAAAAACGAAAGTGATAAGAGAGGTTTTAAAGAGTTCTGGGCTAACAAATCTACACGATGGGCGTTTTGGGCGTTTATCGCTGTTGTTCTTGTAACTATCGGTGTTTTCATTCTTAATTCAACAGTCAATATTTGATTTGCCGGTTGTCAAGGCTCCTTACTTACAGTTTTGTTTTTTTAAGACTAAAGACGCTGTGCTTTTGCATGGCGTCTTTAGTTTTGTGCATTTGTTCATAAATTAAATTCAAACAAAAGGGCAAATTTGTAAAAAAACTTTTCATATATAGGTGTAAGCAAACAATCACCGCAGTAATTACTTACAATAATTACTGCGGCATTAAACAAGAAATTACTTCTTGGTTATTTCTTTACAGCAAGCGACAATCGTCAATATTGATGCCATCAAACTTGTATTGGTGGTTAATATTTAAACCAATTCACAAAACTGTGAATAAACATCCATAGAAGCACCTCCTTTATTTTAGATTTAGAAACAAAGTTTCCTTCTTCATTAAAACCTTGTTAACGTAAATCAAAAAAAGAGGTTATGATTTCTTTAAAAAGGATATAAATGGCGGCATTGTTAAAGATATTGCAGGTTTTAAGGGCCTTGCTGGTCCTCGTCTATCAACTTCAACCGGAGGAAGATAATTTTTTATATAAAAAACAGTACGAAAGGTATCAATTATGGATGGTTCATACAGTTCCGACTTAAAATTAAGAAGGTTGCTATTAAAGAAGATTGCAAGAAAAAACAAAAAGTATAGATACGGTGTTTTAATTTCAGCAACTTTATATATTATTGCTGCACTAATACTACTTTCTTCGTTTGTATTGCTATTCAAACATCCAACAACTTCGATGGGTATATTTGTTTTTATTTGTATTGGAATAATCTTCGCTATAATACCATTTTTTATTGCTGTTTCAATTAATAATTCCAATAAATATAAGTGTGCATTGCCTTATAGTAGTATGGCAAATGAAAAACTATTAATTTGTGATGATAGATTAGAATTTATTTATTGGAATGTTAGTAAAGACAATCGTGGAGCATATAGCAAGCACGAAAAGTATCGTGATGAAAACAAGTTTGTATATTCCATATATAGAAATGATGTCAAGAAAATCGTTTTTGAGGATGAAACATGCATAATAAAAGGAAAAGGTAAAATTAAACTGCCCTTTTATTTAGAAGATGATTTTTTTAACCCTGAAGACAAATTTGAAACAGTGGATAGTTTTGAATTCTTGCAGTGTTTTAATGAAACTAATATTAAAGATGTAATAGAAAGGTGGAAAAACAATGGATGATAAAAAGATGGAAGCTTTAGAATATCAAAGAAAAGGGCAAATTTCTTTGATTTTCGGTCATATATAAATGAAAGGAGAGCCTCAGAAAAAACAAAAACCGTGTGAAGATAAAGAGTAAATCTCTATTTTATGTGTGCTTTGTCTTGACACAAAATCAAAAATAACTACAATATATCTGAGGTGGTAAAAAACTATGAAAAAATTTAACGTAAAAGAAGCGGTCAAAAACCTTAACGAAAAGCTTAAAAACGACAAGAAGTTTAAAGCTCGTTTTGCTACTCTGACCGTAGCGGGAGTAATCGTTGTAGCAACTGCGATAACCGTTCCTACGGTTGTGCATAACAACAAAATCAAGGCGGAAGAAAACACTATGAATGTTGCCGTGCAGGCTGAACCGGAAACCGAGACTACAACATTGCCCGACGGCGTTGAAACTACCGTCGATGCGGAAGGTCACGTTGTTCCCGTAACCGACGAAAGCGGTAACTTTGTTTATACTACCGCTACACCGGAAACAACCATAGCTGCCATTGATAATACAGCAGTCGAAAACAATAACGCAAATAATGATAACGTCGGAGGCAACAAGGGCAGTTCAGGCAATACAGGCAGCTCAAATAATAAAAGCACGGGCGGCAATAAAAGCACAGGCGGCAATAAAAGCACAGGCGGTAATAAAACAAACAGCGGTAACAAAAACAACTCTGGCAATAAGGGCAACTCCGGTGGCTCAAATAGCAGCGGTGGCAGTCAGCAACAGGGTTCTCGCCCTGTGACCGAAGCCGATGTCAAGGCTATTGTTGAAGAAGCTAAAGCTTACGCAAGAAATAAATACGGCTTTGTTATAGACTCGTCTTTAACCGAGGTTGGCACTTCTTGGGGTCCTGAAACAGGTATATTGGCTAAGTTTGATGATGCGCACAAAGCTAAATACTCCAAGGATTTGCGTGACGAGATTGACGGGGTGTATAGGAGACAGAAAGCTAATTTTACCGATGAAGAATGGGAGAAAATGCTGAAAGAGCATCCGGAAGCTCTTGGCCTTAACATCTTCTATAAGTATCGTCCTAACGACAGCGCGGAACCGTATTACATTTATGTTGTTTTTTGATTTTTTGTAGAAAATACTTGTTTTTTACAGGAAATAAAGTAAAGTGTTATCCGCACCCAGCGATAGCACTCCTCACGAAGATAAAGCCCTCCCCAAAAGGGCTTTATTTTTTTTAAATTAAGTTGTGCTAAAATATTTTGAAAAAAAGTTGACATTGACACGTGAAAAAAATTGTGAAAAAAAGTTGACATTGACTTTAAAGAAATCCATATGTTATAATAAGTACAACAAAAAGTGCGAAAAAACAAAGCACCGAAAAAACAATCAAATAACATATATCAGACCGTTTCCTTATGGGAGGCGGTTTTTTTATGCCCTTTTTTACATCGAATTTTCGTAAAAAGGGCAAATTCGCAAAAAACCTTTTCATATATAGGTGCAAGCAAAAATCAAATTTTCAAATAAGAGGAGGTATCAATATGCTCTTTGTTCCGAACTTTCCGAATTACGGTACGGGCTTTTCGTAGCACCGCATCACATATGCAAAATGCAAAAAATATTACTGTAAGTGTTTAAAAAACAAAAATTTATACGAAAGGAGAAATCCAACTATGAACACTACAAGTATTCATTCAAACAATCGAAAACAGACAAAAATCGTAAGAATCGTGTCCGTCTTTCTTGCCGTGCTGATGATGTTGTCGGTAATACCGCTGACTTCATCGGCTATAAGCGACGGAGAAACCGTAAGAGTTACCGGCAGAAACGACTGGATAAGCGGATTTTATTATGACTTTACTTCACATAAAGAGTTAGGCTTGGGCGGTAAACACGGTCAGCATCAAAGACTTAAAGCCAACGGTCAGGTTGCCTATTGCGTTGAGCCGGGCCTACAGGTGCAGGAAGGTAATAAAACAGCAAGCGAAGTCTATTATGACCTGTCTAAAGACCAACAGCAGCTTATTAAATACGCCTTTATCTACGGATATAACGGTACTCCGCGATACGGATATTCAGGTGATGTTGAAGAGGTTGCTACACAGGCTATTATGTGGGCTATTGTTAAAGGTCTGTTTAACACCGATAAAACTGAGACGTTCCTCAATTGTGCTTTCGGAGGCAAGACAAGCTCCGCAAACAGAGATGCTTGCAGAGCCGTATATTACAAGATAGAAGCTCAGATGTTGAGTCATGAAACAACACCGAAATTTACAGCATCCAGAAAAGAATGGGCTTATGGCAAGACCATAACTCTCGATTACAACCCGAACACGGGCAGATACGAAAAGAGCATATTTGATGATAACCACGTTGTATCTGGATATACGTTCAGCATGCCGGGCGTTGAGTTTGAAGTTGTGGGTAACTGGCTTAACATATTCACAACAAACGAGTTTGACGGTTCGCAGGTTGTAACAGGTGAAAGAACCAACAACTCGTTTTCAAATCCGTTGCCTCAGCTTACGGCTATGTACTGCGTTGGTCCGGGTCAGACCACGGCAACGGCAGTATCAAGAAACGACCCTGTTAATGCGTATTTCTCTCTCAAAACAGAGGGTAGAGGAAAAATACAGATAAACAAACATGCCGAACAAGGCGATAGTCAGGGAATGGTATTCAATATAAGCGGTAACGGCATCAATATGGATGTAACGATAAACAGCGGAAACGGATATGACGGATATGTTGTTATAGACGATTTGCGCCCCGGTACATACACAGTTACAGAAAAGGCAACGGGCGAAAAGTATTATGTAGAACCTGATTATCAGTATACAACCGTTACGCCGAACAACACTTCAAATGTTTGGTTTTCAAACAGCCTTAAACGCGGCAACATTGAAGTCAGAAAGAACGCCGAAGACGGTATTAAGTCAGGATACCAATTTAACATATCCGGTACAGCAATTGACGGCGAAACAATAAACGAAACAATCACTACAAACGCTGAGGGTGTTGCTACCAAAGAAGGCTTACCTATAGGTACATACACGGTAAAAGAACTTAACTGTCCTTCCTATATGGTAGTGCCGTCAGACCAGACTGTTACCGTTAAATATAACGAAACCTCTTCCGTAACTTTTGACAACAAATACAAACGCGGAGATTTGGTTCTTTCAAAAACGGACGCGGAAACAGGCGATATAATACTTGCTGATGATGCTGTATTCGCAGTAAGCGAATATAACAAAAACACAGACGAATATGATTTTGTGTGCAACTTGTCTCATTCGTCTACACTTGACAACGACAGATACGGTTGTACCGACGGTTATTATGTCAACAAATTGCCCGTAACGGAAAAGAATGACGGAAAGTACAGAGTAACCGAAAAAACAGCTCCTACCGGATATGTAACAGACGGTAGGTCTTATGACGTTGTAATATCAAATGACGGCGATGTTATTAAGGTAAACGACGGTACTGTAGTTAACAAAATTCAGAGAGCACAGATTAACCTTACTAAAACCGACAAAGAAACCAACAAAGCTCTTAGCAATGCTGTTTTTGATATATATGCAAGAGAAGACATAATTGCTAACGGTGTTACAATGTTTAAAGCCGGAACAAAAGTCGGTACATTAACGACCGGCGAAAACGGGAAAGCTCTTTCAAATGCGCTTTATCTCGGCGAATATTATCTCAAGGAAGTCAGTGCTCCTACAGGATATGTCCTTAACAAAGACAATCACAATGTTTCATTGAAATACGACGGGCAGAAAGCTGAAGTATACATTCAATCGGAAACAGTTTCAAATATGCCGCAGAAAGGCATTATTGAAATTTCAAAGATTGATGCTGAAACCGACCGCCCGATTATAAAAGGTGCTGTATACGGTGTTTACGCAAGCACTGACATAGTTGTAAACGGCGATGTTAAGTACAAGAAAGACCAGCTCGTAGATAAAGTCTCTACGGATAACGGTAAAGGTGACAGCAAGAAATTGTATCTCGGAACATATTATGTCAAAGAATTGACGGCTCCGGAAGGATACAACAAGAACAACAACGTATACTATGTTCCCCTGATGTATCAAGGTCAGGATGTAAGCATCTTTACGTTTAAAGTTACCGACAAAGACGTATCTCAGAAGGGCAGAATAACAGTAACTAAGACCGATTCGGAAACGAATAAAACTGTCAAAGACCTTACCACAGAATTTGAAGTATATGCTAAATCCGACATAATCGTAAACGGTGAGATTTTATATAGTGCCGGTCAGCTTGTAACAACAATAATGACTAAAGACGGTGTGGCTTCAACGGAAAATCTTCCTCTCGGTGATTATTTCGTTAAGGAAAAGACAGCTCCCGTCGGTTATTCCGTTAACACAGAAAGACATGATGTAAGCCTTACGTATGATGCGGAAAAGGAAACTGTATATGCAGAAACCACAGTCTCTAATGCACCGCAGAAAGCTACAATAACAGTTCTTAAAGCAGATAAGGAAACGAATATCCCTGTAGAAAACGCCGTCTATGTTATTAAGGCTGCCGATACTATTAAGGTAAATGGAAAGACCGTATACAGAAAGGGCGAGAAGGTAGCCGAATTGACTACCGACAAAAACGGTAATGCCACAAGCGAACCTTTGTATATAGGACAGTATATCGTTACCGAGAAATCAGCTCCAAAGCCTTACGTAAGGGACAAGAACAGCTATACGGTTGACATTACGCCCGTAGACCAGAACATTACTCTGTATAACAAGAACTGTGAGGTCACCAACCTTGCACAAAAAGCTACTATCAAGCTTACAAAAACCGACAAGGAAACAAACAAAGCTTTGAAGGGTGCAACTTTCAATATTGTTGCAGCAGATGACATAACAGTTAACGGTGATGTTAAATATCACAAGAACGACATAGTAACATCGTTTACAACCGATGAAAACGGTGTTGCAATATCACCCGAACTCTATCTCGGTTCATACAAACTTATTGAAACAACTGCTCCTAACGGATACGTATTAAATACGGATGAAGTATTGGCAAACCTTGAATATCAAGGTCAGGAAGTCGAAGTGTTCCAGAACAGCTACACAGCGCAGAATGCTCCGCAGAAAGCCAACATTGAAATTACCAAATCCGATGTTGAAACCGAAAAACCGATTAAAGGTGCTGTGTACGATATATTCGCTGCGGAAGACGTAGTTGTTAACGGCGAAGTTAAATATACCAAAGACCAATTGGTCGATACCGTAACTACCGACGAAAACGGTAAGGCGGTTACAAAATATCTTTATCTCGGCAACTATTATATTGTTGAAAAAACCGCGCCTTACGGTTATGTTATTAACAATACCAAGCAGAATATATCATTGACATACAAGGGTCAGAATGTAGTTACATTTACCGACTATGCAAGCTTTGAGAACGTCGCTCAAAAGGGTGTTATCGAAGTACGCAAGTCAGGCGAAGTGTTAAGCAGCGTTGAAAAGAATGAAGATAAGAACGGTAAAATATACACTCCCGTATATGCCGTAAAAGGTCTCAAGAACGCCGTATATGACATTATTGCTAACGAAGATATTTATACTTCTGACGGCACAAAACGTGCTTCTGAGGGCGAAATCGTCGATACTGTGAAGACGAATAGTGAAGGTGTTGCAAAGAGCAAAGAACTTTATCTCGGCTCATATAAAATCGTTGAAAAAACAGCACCTTACGGTATGACCCTTAACAATATTCCGCAGTATGTTACACTCTCGTATGCAGGACAGAACGAAAGCATTGTATCTGACTCCGTATCGTTTACAAACGAAAGACAGAAGGCTACCGTTACAGTTGACAAGCTTCTTGAAAAAGATGACCTTTACAACATAGGTAACGCAGACGAAATAACAAATGTTAAGTTTGGCCTCTATGCGAACGAGAACATTCTTGCCGACGATAACACTGTTCTTCCGAAAGACGGACTTATAGAAATCGCTTCGGCGGACAAAGACGGACATATAATATTTAACAGCGATATTCCTCTTGGTAAATACTATGTCAAAGAAGTATCAACAGACAAGCATTATATACCGTCCGATGTTAAGTATCCTGTAGAGTTCAATTATGCCGGTCAATCCGTTCTTGCCGTTACCGTAACAGCCAATGACGGTAATGCCGTGGAAAACGATATTATTCGCGGCAAGATATTGGGACATAAGGTGGACGATGACGGCAATCCCGTCGCAAACGCTACAATGGGATTGTTCTCAACAACCACAACCGAATTTACTAAGGACACGGCGTATCTTGTAAGCAAGACCGATGAAAACGGTGCATTTGTGTTTGATAATGTTCCTTACGGAGACTATATCGTAAGAGAAATTGAAGCTCCTGAGGGCTTCGTATTAAGCGAAAAGTCTACCCCGGTATCTGTTACGGATAATGCTCAAACTGTTGAAATCAAAGTTCTGAACAGCATTATAACCGGAAATGTAACCGTTACAAAGGTTGATAAAGAATATAAGGATAAAAACATTGCCGGCGCGGTATTTGACATATACCTCGACGTAAACGCCAACGAAACTTATGATGAGGGTGTCGATACGTATTACGGAACAATGACGGATAATCACGACGGCACATACATAGCCGAAGGGTTGCGTTATAACGGATATTTCCTTCACGAAAAAACAGCCCCTGAAGGTTTTGTGGCGGACGACGAATATTATTATTTTGAAATAAGAAATAATAACGAGACTGTTACTGTTTCAAATAATGACGAAAATACGTTCGAAGACCGTCCTATAATCGGTACTGTTGAAATTACAAAGACCGATGTAGCTACAGGTGCTCTTATTCCGAACGCAGGTTTCAGAATTTATGACGCCGACGGCAATGTCGTTGCCGAAGGGTATACCGATGAAAACGGTGTAGCAACATTCACATTAAGATATGGTAAATACACGTATCAAGAATTTGATGCTGCTCCCGGTTATATTCTTGATGAAACGCCGCATGAGTTTGAGATTAAAGAAGACGGCGAAATCGTTAAAGCTGATATGACTAATGAGGCAATACCAGCCGTTGAAATACCTCAAACCGGTACAGCCGGAAAAGCAATCGGTGCTTTCACAGGACTTTCAGCTCTTAGCGTTATCGGAGTTTATTTTGTTAAAAAGAAAAAGTCCGAAGCGTAAGTAAGTGAAAGCGGTATTCAAAACAAATCAAAAGTTAAGAAGGTCAATGCCGATTGGTGTTGGCTTTCTTTTTTGCAAAAAGGGCAAATTTGCAGAAAAATATTCCATATATTGTTGTAATAACATGATTTTTTAGGCGGTGATAAAATTGAAAAAAAACAACAAGGTAATGAGCTTTGAAGACGTTATCGGGAACGTCGAAATCAAAGACAACGTTATTATAACGCCGGATAAGAGGTATGTAACAATCGTTGAAATTGCCCCCATTAACTTCGACTACAAGACGGCGTTGGATAAGGAAAAAATAATTGATGGCTTTGCTCAGCTGACTAAGATAGGCCCGGTAACGATGCAGATAAAAAGTCTTTCGCGCCGTGCTGACGTAAACAAGTATATAAACGTTTTGAATCACGACTTTGCTCTCGAAAAAGACTCTCATTTAAAGCCATATCAAGATGATTATATGCGGCTTATAAAACGCTTGGGAGTTTATTCGGGTTTATCTCGTCGCTTTTTCATAGTTCTTGAAGCCTGCGGCAATGACACAGAAAAAATAAAAAGCTTTGATGACGCTGTTTATTATCTTGACAAGGCTAAACAAACCATAAGGCGTTTTATTCGCAACTGCGGAAATGCTGTTATTCGGCACGGTGACGAAAAGAACTTCCTGATTAACACACTTTATGAGTTTGCCAACAAAAACAAAACAATATACGACCTTAAAGAACGCAAACAAGCGTTCTACGATGAAGCAAAGCGCATTACGGATAATGACGAAGAACTGCTTGATAACTTTGACGTTCCCGTTTCTACGCTTGTTTCACCTGAGAAAATAGAGTTTTACAGCGAATATTGTGTTGTGGACGGGACGTATTATTCGTTCCTGTACATTCCCTCTAAGGAGTACCCAAGCAGAATTTCTTACGCTTGGCTTACAGGGATAATATGCGGCGCAGAAGGTATAGATGTTGATATTTTTGTCGATAAAAAAGACTCTAAATCAATGAAGAATAAATTGCGTACCAAGATACGTATTAACAAGGCTCGGATGAATACTATGAAAAACACCGAGGGCGAAAACTATGAGGAAATCGGCAAATCTATTCAGTCGAGCGCATACATAAGAAACAGATTAAACAGCGGCGAGGACTTTTTTTATGTCACAACGATGTTCACCCTTTCCGCTTCTTCTTTAGAAGAGCTGTATGAAAAAAATTCAGCTGTTAAAGATATGTTCGGAGCCATTGATGTTGACTTGAATGAGTGCGAATATAAAATTAAAGAAGCTTTTTCTTCTTACATGCCGCTTAATACTCTTGACCCATACATATACGGTAAAGGCAAGAGGAACATGACAACATCGGGACTTAGTGCCTTCTATCCATTTAATTCGTTTGAGGTATCCGACACAGACGGAATTCTTCTTGGTATCAGTGACAACAAAACAATGCTCGTGATTGATAACTTCGACACTTCTAAGTATTCAAACGCTAACATAACTCTTTTGGGTACATCCGGTGCAGGAAAAACATTTACCTTACAGACGATGTGTCTTCGTTTTAGGCTTAAAGGCGTACAAACTTTTGTTATTGCCCCGATTAAGGGCGACGAATATGAACGAGGTTGTAAAGAAGTTAATGGTGAATTTCTTACTATTTCTTCGGGTTCAAAAACACGAATAAACATTATGGAAATTCGACCAAGCGCAGATGAAAACGCAAAGAAATTGGGTTATTCATCTAAAAGAGAAAGACAATCAATCCTCAGTAGCAAAATCGACTCTTTGCTTACCTTCTTCTCGTTGGCGATAGGCGATATGTCAGGAGAGGAGAGAACCTTTCTTGACGACGCTATCTTAAAGACATATTCGCTTAAAGGTATTACAAAAGATAACAGCTCTCTTATAGATACAACAAAAACTGTTGTAGACGAACAGGGAAATCCTGTTTCAAATGTAGTATATAAAGAAATGCCGATTTTGGAGGATTTATATAATGTGCTTTCTCAACAAAAGGGTACAGAGCGACTTGCAAATATCTTGTTGAGATTTGTTACAGGTTCGGCAAGTGCTTTTAACGGTCAAACAAATGTTGACCTCAGTAATAAATATATCATATTTGACCTTAACGATTTGTCAGACGAGTTAAAGCCTTTGGGTATGTTTGTTGCTCTTGAGTTTATTATGGATACTGTTAGGCAAGATAAGACACAGAAAAAGGTTGTCGCAATAGACGAGGCTTGGATGTTGCTCAACAAAAATCCTCTCGCAGCCGAATTTGTCGTTACTGTATTTAAGACTATTCGTGGTATGGGTGGTTCAGGTATAGCGGCAACACAGGATATTGAGGACTTCTTTGCTCTTGAAGGTGGTAAATACGGTAAAGCTGTATTAAACAACAGCCGTATTAAAATGATACTTCGTCTTGATGATGATGAAGCAAAAATCGTTAAAGAACATTTCAACCTTACACACAACGAACTGAAAACAATAACAAACTTTTCAAGAGGTCAAGTGTTAGTTAAAGCAAATGAAAACACTTTCACGGTTAATATCAAGGACTCAAGAAAGGAAACTCTACTTATAACATCTGACCAGAAACTTCTTCGTAAACTTGCTAACGGCGAAACGATTACACAAGATGACTTGGCTGCGTAATATAATTGCGGAAAATGAAAAAAAGTTGACATTGACACGTGAAAAAAATCGTGAAAAAAAGACGACATTGATTTTTCAAACACAGCCTGTTATAATAAATATAACAAAAAGTGCGAAAACAATATGAAACCGTTTCCCATTTCGGGAAGCGGTTTTTTGTGTCCTTTTTTACATCGGATTTTCGTAAAAAAGGGCAAATTTTCTCGTATTTTCGTCATATATATTCGAAAGGAGAAATTTTTTATGGAGACCAAAAAAAGAAAAAAAGTTATGGTTGCATGTTGTATTTGCTGTGGGCTGGTTGCTTTAATAACAATAGGGGCAGCTGTTACAAAGCAAAACAAAAGTAAATGTAAAGCCGACGAAACGCTTGGCAGCGAAGTTCTTTCTTCTTGTAGTTCCTCTTGTAGTGATACTACGGACGAAACGGAGATTACTTCTGAATCCATAACAGAGGCAGTAAGTGTCCGAATACAGGATACACTAAAAGATACTTCTTCGAATAATGAGACAGGCGAAAAAGAGAGTTCCCCCAACAATATTTCGAAGATGAAAACAACAACAGTCAAAACAGAAAAAACAGAAAAAACAACAGCATCAAACGCTTCTGTTACTGCTGCTGCGACAACAAAAAGGGAAATTCCTTGCGGGTCAAATCAAGATATAAACCCGGAACAGCTTAAAGCAGAGGCAAACAAGCATCTTGGGTCATTTAGCAACGTGGAAGTGTCTTCGGCACTCAACAAGAAAAACTCATGCTGGACGCTGACTGTTAATTCATTTAATAATCAGAAGGTCTTACAAGACATAAAGGAATGTGCAGAAATCGAATATAATGAGTGCGTTAACGCCGGATATTTGAATAGAGGCGCACCGATAAAAATGTATGTCGATTATGAAGCCAAGGCGAGAGATGACCTTGGTCCGGGAGTGTGTTACTACACTTTTTATATTTTCTATTTGTAATAAGTTAATAAGTTAATTGCCGTATCTACTACGGTTTGTGCTTAGCAGTTATATGTTAAGAAGTTGCTCGTAAGCAATGGTTAATGGAGAAAATGTGTATTTGTGTTGGTGCTTTTTGGCTTTGCCAAAAATTACCAACAAGAAAAATACTCGTTTTCTCTTTTTTTATTTTTTAAGAGAGTTATCATTATATTTTACACGCTAAAAGGTATAGTCACCAAACATCCAAGAAAGGAGGGAAATGTTTTGGTTATAACAACAATAGAGACGTTCATAACATTTGCGCTGTTGCAACAGCTACAGTGCCGTCCGCCGTGAGCCGACGGCTATGCAACATAAATGAACAGTATTATATTAACCAAAAAAAGAAGAAGGAGGTAAAAATATGGTTAATAAAAAGCAGAAAGTTTTTGCAAGAGTTCTTTGTTCGATACTCTCTGTGCTTATCATACTTGGGTCGTTTTCTTTGTCTGCTTTTGCGGCGAATATAAACAACAAATACACTATCAAACAGTCGCCTACTCATTATAAATACATTAAGTATTGGGGCGACGACGGGTCTGTAGCATCTCCGTCTCAAAGAGGTTGGGAAACGTTTTACAAAAGAACGGTTACAGCAACAGGCGAGGCGGCTTACTGTTTGGAGTTTGGCAAAGATTTTGCCAATGGTACATCTACAGACGCCGTAGACCTTGTTGATACAGCCGCTTGGCAGAACGCAAGTAACACGGCCAAAAGAGGCGTCGTCTTAGCTTCTATATATGGTTATCCAAACTCTTATTCAGAATACGGAGACGCAGGCTACTATGCAACTCAGGTAATTATTTGGGAATACATGCTTGGTTATAGAACAAGTGCTTCCTCGGATATTTACGCCGGAATTACCGGTGGATATGATGAAAACAATAAGTGCTGTCGTTTCATTTTGAGCATGCAGACAAAAGGATACTCAGATATTCTTGAGGCATATCGAGGCATATTAACCGAGATGTCTAAGCATACGGTAAAGCCGAATTTGGGTGACTCATTGAATTTAAAACTTGATTATGATGCGGCTACCGGTAAATACACAAAGACGTTTACAGATACGAACGGCATTTTATCCGAGTTTAATATTACAAGCACGGATGGGTTGTCAGTTTATAAAAACGGAAACGTTATAACTATAACTTCAGATGCTCCGATAAACAGAAAAAGCCTTAAACATATCGAAATGATGAAAAATCTGACCGATTGTCACGGCGGCGTGGCTTTGTATGCTACCGCTAATCCTGAACTTCAGACTTTGATTTGCGGTTCAATACCCGACCCGCAAGTAGTGATGTTCAACGTTTATACGGATACAAGTGCGTTAAAGATAACGAAACATTCCGATGATTCGAACGTAAACAATGTCGAATTTAATGTTCGTTGCGATGCCACGGGCTTCAGTCAAAACGTAAAAACCAACGCAAGCGGTGTAGCTGAAGTGAATAATCTCCCTGTTGGCTATGAGTACACCATTACCGAAATTACACAGAACAACTACATACCCGTAGCTCCACAGAAAGTTACTTTGTCTTTCAATACAATTCCGAACGTCCATTTTTATAACGTTACTAAAAAAGGTTCTGTGACGGTTAATAAGGCGGACGCTGAAACCGGCAGAAAACTCAGTGGGGCAGAGTTTGTGATTTGTAAGGGAACGTCTTGGGACTGGGATAATCTTGTGTGGAATGACACTTTGAACGACGATTATTTTGTAACAGACGAGAACGGAACATTTACAGCAAACAATCTCCCGGCAGGCGATTATATTTTGAGAGAAGGTCAGGCACCGGACGGATATATGCTCGATGAAGAATTATATCCGTTTACCATCGCCGACCAAAATTCAAACATAACGCTTGATTTGGTTAATAAGCCGAAAGAAATTCCTTTTGACGTTGATGTTGAAATCAATAAGGAAAATGAGGTTGGCAATAAGCTTAAAGGTGCCGAATTTTCTGTTTACAAAGCCACATCTTCGTTTGAAATATCAGACGAAACACCTGTCTTTATGGGCATATCCAAAGACGACGGAACGTTGAAGATAGAAAATCTTGCCCCCGGCTACTTTGTTATTAAAGAAACAAAAGCCCCGGACAGATGTGCTCTCCCTGCAAATGAAATTGTTGCTTGTCTGACAGTACAGCTCAACAAAGGAGGTACTGCGTATGAAGCAAAGTTCGTTCAGCTTTCGGATTGCTCTTCGGCTAACGGCAATGTGCTTACGGTCGTTGACAATCGTATAGGTGTAACTCTTCGCAAGGTTGACGCCGATACAAATGAGGCTCTGCGCGGTGTCGAGTTTGAAGTTAAATCTTCTGACGACGACAAATTCACAACAATTACAGACAAGAACGGAATAGCTGTTGTTAAAGGATTAAAAGCCAACACAACCTATACGTATCAAGAAACAAAAGCTCCAAACGGATATTATCTTGACGATACAGTGTATTCGTTTACTACAGATACATACGGAAACATTGATGTATCAAACAATGTTAACGAATCAACAGGGTATCCGGAAATCGTTGTCAAAAACAGCGAGACTATTTTCACAATAAAGAAAGTAGACGAAAACGATAATCCTCTTTCAAATGCAATGTTTGACTTGTACAACAAAGAAAACATATGTGTAAAACGTGGCCTTGTTACCGATGAAAATGGTTTGATAGTTCTTAAAGGCTATTCGGAAGGAGACTATTATCTCGTTGAAACAAAAGCTCCTGACGGTTATCTTACAACTGCTCAGAGCAAAGACGAAATGTCCTTCTCAATTTCTGCAAAGGCAGCCAAGACTATAACAATTCATGACAATTCAACTGTTATCTCTCTGAAAAAGGTAAACGCAAACGAAAATATAGAAGACAGAATAGCGTTATCGGGAGCAGAATTTAAGCTGTACAAAGTTACAGATACCGGACTTGAAGCCGTAAAGGATGCTGCAACCGGACAAGATAAGATTTACACTACAGATAAAGACGGAATAATTACCGTGAAGAACTTACTTGTTAACGTTACTTATTGTTTTGTAGAAGTAAAAGCTCCCGACGGGTATTATACCAATCCGGAAAAGCATTACTTCACAATAACCGAAAGCGGAAAAGCCGTTGACGAAAACAATGAAGTAATTGCTAATAATGAAGTTATCGCGGTCAACGCAAGAACATCTTTCACGGTAAGAAAAGTTGACAGCTTAACAAATCAAGGAATTGGCAATGCACTGTTTGTTGTTTACAAAGCAAATGCCGACGGCAGCTTTAATCCGAACAGCAAGGTAGCGACCGGCAAAACAGATGCATCAGGTCTTTGGAAAATAGAAGGCTTACCGGAGGGAACTTACTATGCTGTTGAGAAGACGGCTCCGACAGGTTATGTGCCTAACCTTACTCCGATAAAGTTCACAATCGGATTTGCTAACGACAATGAAATGACGGTAAACAACGACAGAATTTCAGTAACTCTTAAAAAAGTTAACGCAGATAATGCCGAAATTACCCCGTCAGGTGCTGAATTTGACCTTTATGAAAAAGGCGCGTTTAGTGACACAAAAATCAATAAAACGTCTCTCAAACCGGACGAGAACGGCGAAATTACAATATCTGACGGACTTGAATTAAACAAGGAATATTATTTCGTTGAAACATTAACTCCGAAAGGATATTATACCGATTCCACCAAGCATTACTTCAAAATAAACAACGACGGTAAATGCACCGACAAGGACGGTAATTTACTTAATGAAGTAGTAATAAGCAATGTTCCGACTCGCTATACCTTAGCAAAAGTTGATGCCGATACTAACGAAAAAATATCCGATGTAACATTTGCAATCTACGCAGATGACGGCACTTATAAAGGCAGCTACACCACCGACGAAAACGGTACTATCGTTCTTTATAATACTCTCCCTGAAGGCAAGTATTACGCTGTGGAAACAGCTTTCCCTGACGGATATATTCAGGACAGTTCGCATTATGACTTTGAAATAAATTCTTCGACTAAGGACACAGTGCTTACTATAAAGAACAAGAAAACAAGCGTTACGCTATCAAAAGTAGACCTTGTTAACGGTAAACCCGTTGAAGGAGCTACCATTGAAATATATGACAGCACCGGCAAATGTGTTTACGCAGGGGTATCAAATTCAGAGGGTACAATCACCGTAGATTACTTACCTGTGGGTACTTATACTTTTAAAGAAACAATAAATCCCGACGGGTATCAAATCAACAGCGAAACTTATGAGTTTACTTTAAATGCCGACGGAACAATAACAAACGGATACGCCATTACCGATGCACCGACAGAAGTTATAATCACTAAAACCGATGCAGACGGAAAGCTTCTTAAAGGCGCAACAATCGGTATTTACGATTCGGAAGGCAAAGAAGTTTATCGCGGTGTTACCAATGAACTCGGTCAGATTAAAGTCCAGTATCTCAAGAGCGGCAAGTATACGTATAAAGAAATAGCTGCTCCTGACGGCTACAAGCTTAATAAAGAAACGTACTCTTTTGTTATCAATCGTGACGGCTCAGTCGAAGGCGAAAACGTAATGATTAACGAATCGACAAGCGTTACAATCACGAAGACAGACAAAGACGGTGTACCTCTTAAAGATGCGTTGATAGCTATTTACAATTCAAACGGTGATGAAGTATATCGCGGAACTACAAACGAATTTGGTAAGATTTCAGTTTCCGGCTTATATGCGGGAGATTACACTTACAAAGAACTTGAAGCTCCCAACGGATATATTTTGGATAAAACATCTTATAAGTTCTCTATTGACAACGAAGGTAATGTTACCGGAGACAATGTAATCGTTAATGTGGAAACTTCGGTTGTTATTACTAAGACTGATACAGACGGAAATCCGATAGAGGGTGCTACAATCGGCATCTACAACGAGAACGACGAACTTTTGTATACGCTTGTTACCGACAAAGACGGTAAGGTTTATGCTTATAACCTTTTGAGAGGTAAGTATTATTTCAAAGAAATACTTCCGGCAGAAGGCTATGAAATCAATCCCGAAAAGCACGAATTTGAGATTGCTCAAGATGGATTGGTTAAGGGCGAAACCACATTGGAAAACACGTTGTCAAAGGTTGTTATTACTAAGACCGATACAAAAGGCAATCCCCTAAGCGGAGCAGAAATTGGTATTTATAACGGCAACAACGAGCTTGTAAAGAGCGGCACCACAGACGAGAACGGAGAACTTGTAATATACGGACTCAAGCCGGGCACTTATTATGCACAAGAGCTTAAAGCTCCTGATGGTTATGTTCTCTCTGACGAAAGAGTTACATTTACAGTAACCGACTATGGTATAGCTGAAGGCGAATTCGTAATCACTAACGAAGCTGTACCCGTTACAGTAAATCTTCCTCAGACCGGTTCTACATTAACGGTTCGTGTGTCTGTTCTTGCTTTTGCATCGTTAATGATTAGCGGCGCAGCTATTTACGTCATTGTCAAGAAAAGACAAAAGAAATTAGTTGCGTTTGAGAAATAATTTCAGACAGTAAGTGATGCCGTAAGGGGCAAAACTCTTGCGGCTCACTCCATAAAATTTACAGAAAGGAAGGGAATTTTTATGCTTAATAAAATAGCTCAAGTTGACGTTTACAACGGTGTCGGACTTGTCAGTAGCGCGGAAATAATGAAGCTGACACAGCTGAAACAATACTATAAAAATCAAGGATTTAAAGAAAAAAGAATTGACAGCATCATTAACATTATGCTCAACAACCACCTTGCGTATCAAATAAAAGGTACAGAGTATATCGTGAGTTCTCCGATGGTGTCATATCAGAAATATAACTCATCGCTTGAAAAAGCAATTTGGCTGTATATCAGCAGCGTTAATACGAATGTGGAAAATGATATATTCAATTTTCACTGCAAATATCCGGCTGTGTTGTTTTTATCAAACAAGGAAAAGTTGTTAAGCGACATTACTTGTTTCTACATCAGAGACGGCGAAGAGGCGACTTCGTGCCGTACTATTGATACTAATTACAATATATACGGAGATAAGCAGCAGAATATCATTGTCATTATTGATGATGTTAAACAGATTGAAAAAATCAAATTGCCGGACGTTTTCAAAATTTTGTATTACGTCGTAATTTCAACCGATGGCAATGTTACTTATTATAATTTTGATGAACAAAATAGGGTATAAAGAGAGGAAAAAACCATGAAAAGCGGTACTAATAACACTAAAGGTGTTTCAAAAGAAGAAAGTGAAATCTTCGAGCAAATCGAAGGAGTGAATGAAGCGGTTAATCGTTATTTTGAAATAAATAACGCAAAACAATACGATAGAAAAGAATACGAAAAAGTGATAAATATGGAGGAAAAATTGGGGAAAATAGTTCTTAACATACGAGGTAATATAAACAATTTGTTTGTGTCAGCTAATAAAAAGATTATGCCTGTTACCTCAAATGTTATAGATTTTAACCTCAATAAATTCATAGCAAATGACTTTAAAGTCGAAAAAAACGGGTCGGTAATTAAAATTAAAATACCTCCGTTACTTCACAAAAAAGTCTATAAAAAGACTCAGATAAGCGAGAAATATTACGAGGATTATTACACAAATGAATTAGTGGACGGTGAGTTGTACGCATATTTACGCAACTATAAATTGACAAAACATATTTCAAAATACAAAGAAAAAGTCCTCATTTATGTAAAAAACGTAATATCAACTAATAGGAAAAGAAATGATATTCCGGATACAGACAATCACGAATATCATGACTTAATAAACACGATTACGACGGTTTTTCTCGAAGACGATTCACCCGAACATGCAGCATTTATGTTCGATACTGAATACGGCAGCACCAACAAAACCGAGATATATATTATACCGTACAGCGAGCCTGAAGAGATAATGCGTGTTGCTCTTGAAGCTCCTGTTTCGGCTCAATCGGAAAACAAAGAAAAAGAAAATATTATTGATTTCAGACTTGCTGTTTAGGTCAAAAAAACAGAATAAAATGTGTGCTAAAATCAAGCACTTTTTCGAGAATTTGATTTTGGCACACAAAAGATGCGATAAAAAGGTTGGCTTTGTGGGCTTTTTGGGGATTGCAAATAGCAAAAAATACAGAGCAATGGAGAGACGAGGCTACTTGTTATTTTTTCTATTTGGATTAGCGTGTGTCTTTACGTTTATACAAAAGGGAAAAGACAAAGACGTCAAACAACACAGCCACCGTAAACAAGAGATTAAGCAGACCCAATAAAGGCCCAATAAAGAAAACAAGAGAGACGGCACTCGAAACACGGCAGTGAACTAATCCTTTGCGGTAAACTCAAAAGGGCAAAGAAACCCAAATTAAAAAAGGAAAGAACCACACTGTAAATAAGCGAACAAAACGAGCAGAGGGAAAGCCGAAAAAAACTCTCTACAAGCTTTACACATTTCTTTACACAAATCAAAAAAGGAAGGAGATGAAAAGAGAAATGAGAAATGAAATAACTGCAATGAAGCTAAAGATAATGCAAGTCCTGTACGTAGAGAAGTGTATACCGTCATCGCAGATAGAACTGTACGCAATGTACTTACGAACGAAAGGGATACAAATAGGGCCGACATACTTGTACCGAATACTAAGAGAACTGATAGCTGTTGGATATGCGGAGCGAATACGAGTAGGGT
>UMDB01041827.1_pt1 | contig 31476 bp, 5 predicted proteins | sample 1964361 | NCBI WGS metagenome assembly UMDB01 (sample SAMEA4835981, study PRJEB28245) | human gut metagenome | biome: gut microbiome; material: fecal sample | place: Denmark | collected 2008 | reverse complement strand
TGGTGCTACTGATACTTCTGTGTTTTCTGGTTCTTCTGTGTTAATTCTTATTTTCTTGTATCTCTTCATACCAGTTCCGGCTGGAATTAACTTACCAATGATAACATTTTCTTTTAATCCTATTAATTCGTCTGTTTTGCCTTTTATTGCAGCTTCTGTTAATACTCTTGTTGTCTCTTGGAATGATGCTGCAGATAAGAAACTATCTGTTGCAAGTGAAGCTTTTGTTATTCCAAGTAATACACGTTTACCTGTTGCAGGTCTTAATCCTTGCTCTTCGGCTAACTTGTTCTTGTCTTCGAATTCATACATGTCTACTAGAGAACCTGCAAACATGTCTGTATCTCCATTGTCTTCAACTCTAACTTTCTTTAACATTTGTCTTGCAATAAGTTCGATGTGCTTGTCGTTGATATCAACACCTTGGTTTCTATAAACCTTTTGAACTTCGGCAATGATGTATTCAAATACACCTTGTGGTCCGCTAATTGCAAGTACTTCTGCTGGATTTTTAGAACCTTCTGTTATTTGGTCTCCGGCTTCTAGAACATCTCCTTCTCTAACTTTTAGTTTAGATCCGAAAGGTATTAAGTATGTTCTACTATCATCGTTTGATGTTACAGTTACTTCTTTTCTCTTCTTTTCGTCTCTTATAGAAACTTTTCCAGCAATTTCTGTAATTATAGCAACACCCTTTGGTTTACGAGCTTCGAAAAGCTCCTCAACTCTAGGAAGACCTTGTGTAATGTCGGCAACACCGGCAACACCACCAGAGTGAATAGTACGCATTGTAAGCTGTGTACCAGGCTCACCAATTGATTGAGCTGCGATTATACCAACTGTGTCTCCTATATCAACTTCTTTTCTAGATGCCAATCCCATACCATAGCACTTAGCACAAACTCCGTGTTCTGTTCTACATCCGAATACACTACGTACTTTAACATGTGTAATTCCTGCATCTACTATCTTATCTGCTAATTCTTCTGTAATTAGAGTATTTTTGTCTACTATTATTTCTCCAGTAGTTGGATTCTTGATATCGTCTAATGGATATCTACCTAATAATCTTTCTTGCATTTTTTCGATTACTTGGTTTCCATCTTTTATATCATATACTTCAAGTCCGTCTGTTGAACCACAATCATCTTCTCTTACGATTATATCTTGTGATACATCAACCAATCTTCTTGTTAAGTATCCAGAGTCTGCTGTTCTTAAAGCTGTATCTGAAAGTCCTTTACGAGCACCGTGTGCAGAAATGAAGTACTCTAATGCGTCAAGTCCCTCTCTGAATGATGATTTGATTGGGATTTCAACTGTTTTACCAGTTGTACTAGCCATAAGTCCACGCATACCAGCAATTTGCTTTAACTGGTCTAAGTTACCTCTGGCTCCAGAGTCTGACATCATGAACATTGGGTTTTCTTTGCTGAAGTTGTCTCTCATTGCGTTTTTAACATCATCAGTAGCTTTTTCCCAAATCTTAATTACTTCGCTGTATCTCTCATCATCTGTAATTAATCCACGTCCATATTGTTTTAATATGTTATCGACATCTGCTTGAGCTTTTGCAATTATGTCCTTTTTCTGTGGTGGCACTTTAACGTCATCTATAGATACTGTTACAGCACCTAATGTAGAATATTTGTAGCCTGTAGATTTAATATAGTCTAGTAATTCTGCTGTTCTGCTTAGACCATGTACAGAAATACATTTTCCTATAATCTTTCCTAGGTTTTTCTTTGATACTACGCCATTTATTTCATATTCAAATTCGTTTTCTGGCTTACTTCTATCAATAAATCCTAAATCTTGAGGAATTCCTCTATTGAATATTATCTTACCTGGTGTTGTAGCAACTTTTGCATGTTTTTCTACACCGTCTACAATCTTAGTTCTTCTTACGAAAATCTTAGAGTGCATTGTTACATCGTTGTTTGCAAGTGACATTATTGCTTCTTCTGGAGATGAGAAGTATGTTCCTTCACCTTTTTCTCCATCAACATCCATTGTTAAGAAGTAACTTCCTAGAATCATATCCTGTGTAGGAGTTGTTACTGGCTTACCATCTTGTGGTTTTAACAAGTTGTTTTCTGAAAGCATTAAGTATCTTGCTTCTGCTTGTGCTTCTGGTGATAATGGTAAGTGAATAGCCATCTGGTCACCATCAAAGTCGGCATTGAATGCTGTACAAACTAATGGGTGAAGTTTTATTGCTCTACCTTCAACAAGTACTGGCTCGAATGCTTGAATACCAAGTCTGTGTAGTGTTGGAGCACGGTTTAATAATACTGGGTGGTCTTTAATAACATCCTCTAGTATATCCCAAACTTCTGGGCGTAATCTTTCTACCATTCTCTTAGCATTTTTTATGTTGTGTGCTATTCCACGGCTAACTAGTTCTTTCATTACAAATGGTTTGAATAATTCTACTGCCATTTCTTTTGGAACACCACATTGGTAAATTTTAAGTTCTGGTCCAACAACTATAACTGAACGTCCTGAATAGTCAACACGTTTTCCTAGTAAGTTTTGTCTGAATCTACCTTGTTTACCTTTTAACATGTCTGATAATGATTTAAGTGGTCTGTTTCCAGCACCTGTAACAGGTCTTCCACGTCTTCCATTATCTATTAAAGCATCTACAGATTCTTGAAGCATTCTCTTTTCGTTTCTAACGATTATTTCTGGAGCTCCAAGTTCTAGTAATCTCTTTAATCTGTTATTTCTGTTTATAACTCTTCTATATAAGTCATTTAAGTCTGATGTTGCAAATCTTCCACCGTCTAATTGAACCATTGGTCTTAAATCTGGTGGTATAACTGGTACAACTTGCATTATCATCCATTCTGGTCTATTATTTGAAAGTCTGAATGATTCTACTGTGTCTAATCTTTTTACTAGTTTTGCTCTTTTTTGTTCGCTAGCCCTTTCAAGTTCTTTCTTTAATTTTTCTGATAACTTATCTACATCAATTTCAGATAGTAATTTTCTTATTGGTTCTGCACCCATTTCTGCTTTGAATGAGTCTCTACCAAATTTTTCTTGAGCCTCTACAAATTCTTTCTCAGAAAGTATTTGTCCTTTTGTTAATGTTGATGTACCTTTATCTGTTACTATGTATGATGCAAAATATATAACTTTCTCTAAGGCTTTAGGTGAAACATCTAACATTAAAGCTATTCTGCTTGGTATTCCTTTGAAATACCAGATGTGAGCTACTGGGGCAGCAAGCTCTATGTGCCCCATTCTCTCTCTTCTTACTTTAGATTTTGTAACTTCAACGCCACATCTATCGCAAACTATTCCCTTATATCTTACTCTTTTGTACTTACCACAATGGCACTCCCAGTCTTTTGTTGGTCCAAATATTCTTTCACAGAATAGACCATCTTTTTCTGGTTTTAATGTTCTATAATTGATAGTCTCTGGTTTTTTAACTTCTCCATGTGACCATTCTCTTATTTTCTCATCAGATGCTATGCCAATTTTCATTTTATCAAAATTTTCTAATTCATCCACTATTTTTTCCCCCTTGGAATTAAAAGTACCTATTTAGTTTTACTCATCGTCATCATTAAAATCTTCATCTTCTAAGATGCTTGAATCATCATCTAGTATGATGTCATCGTTTTCATCATCTAGGTCATCAAATAATTTGTCATCTTCAGAATCTTCGTCATCTGATGATTCTTCTGTGTATCCATCTGATAATTCATTTTCATCTACAACATTTTCTTCATGTAGAGATTTATTTTCTATATTACTAAAGCTTGTAGAATCGTCTATATCTTCTTTAAGCTCAACTTCCTTGTTATCATGTGTATACAATCTTATGTCTAAGCCTAAAGCTTCTAATTCTTTTACAAGAACTTTGAATCCTTCTGGAACGCCTGGCTCTGGAATGTTTTCCCCTTTGACAATAGCTTCATATGTTTTAACACGTCCTACAACATCATCTGATTTAACAGTTAACATTTCTTGTAGTGAGTATGCAGCGCCATATGCCTCTAATGCCCAAACTTCCATTTCTCCGAAACGCTGTCCACCGAATTGTGCTTTACCACCTAAAGGTTGTTGTGTAACTAATGAGTAAGGTCCTGTTGAACGAGCATGTATCTTATCATCAACTAAGTGGTGTAGTTTCATCATATACATAACACCAACTGTAATTGGTTTAATGAATTGCTCTCCAGTTCTTCCATCGTATAGAATTGTTTTTCCATCACGACGTAGTCCTGCTTCTTCTAGCAAGTCTTCAATTTCATAGTCTTTTGCACCATCAAATACTGGTGTTGCAACTTTCCAGCCTAATGCACGAGCAGCCATACCTAAGTGAACTTCAAGAACCTGTCCTAAGTTCATACGAGAAGGTATACCCATTGGGTTAAGGACTATATCTACTGGTGTACCATCTGGTAAGAATGGTAAATCTTCTTCTGGTAATATTCTTGAAATAACACCTTTGTTACCATGACGTCCAGCCATTTTATCACCAACTGATATTTTTCTCTTTGTTGCTATATAGCATCTAATTACTTGGTTTACTCCAGGAGCTAACTCTTCTGAATTTTCTCTAGTAAATATCTTGATATCTACTATTGTTCCAGCTTCTCCGTGTGGTACACGAAGTGATGTATCTCTAACTTCTCTAGATTTTTCACCAAATATTGCACGAAGTAATCTTTCTTCTGCTGTTAGCTCTGTTTCTCCCTTTGGAGTAACTTTACCAACTAATATATCTCCAGGTCTTACTTCTGCACCTATTCTTATAATACCGTTTTCATCAAGGTCTTTTAATACGTCGTCACCAACATTTGGAATATCTCTTGTAATTTCCTCTGGACCTAATTTTGTATCACGACATTCACAATCATATTCTTCGATGTGGATTGATGTATACACATCTTCTTTAACAAGTCTTTCGCTTATTAATACAGCGTCCTCGTAGTTGTAACCTTCCCATGTAGAGAATGCTATAATTACGTTTCTTCCTAATGCCATTTCGCCATTCTTTGTAGCTGGTCCATCTGCTAGGATGTCTCCAGCTTTAACTACTTCACCCTTTTGAACAACTGGTCTTTGGTTAATACATGTACCACCATTTGTTCTCTTGAATTTACGTAGTCTGTAATGGTCTATTTCATTTTTCTTATTTCTTACTTGTACTTCGTCAGCTGTAACCTTTTCAACAATACCTTCATTTTTAGCAGTTACTGTTGTTTCAGAATCACGTGCAGCTTTGTATTCCATACCTGTTCCAACTATTGGAGCCTCTGGTATTAAAAGTGGAACTGCTTGACGTTGCATGTTAGATCCCATTAGAGAACGCTTAACATCATCGTGCTCCAAGAAAGGTATCATGGCAGCAGCAACAGAAACTAACTGTTTTGGTGAAACATCTACATAGTCTACTTCGCTTGCCTTAACCTCTGTAATTTCAGATCTGCGTCTTACTTTTACCATTTTGTTTACGAATCTGCCTTCTGCGTCTACTGGTTCTGATGCTTGTGCGATTGTATATTTATCTTCTTCATCAGCAGGCATATAATCAACTATATCTGTTAATTTACCTGTTTCTTTATCAACTTTTCTATATGGTGTTTCTACAAATCCATATTCGTCTATCATAGCAAATGATGAAAGTGCAGAGATAAGTCCAATGTTTGGTCCTTCTGGAGATTCAACTGGGCATAGTCTACCATAGTGAGTATAGTGAATATCACGAACCTCGAATCCAGCTCTTTCACGAGAAAGACCTCCAGGTCCTAATGCAGAAATTCTTCTCTTATGAGTAAGCTCTGATAATGGGTTTGTTTGATCCATGAATTGTGATAATTGAGAGCTTCCAAAGAATTCTCTTATTGATGATGTAATAGGTTTTGTATTTATTAATGTTTGTGGTGTTACAGAGTCTAAGTCTTGTATTGTCATTCTTTCACGAACAACTCTTTCAAGTCTTGTTAAACCAATTCTGAATTGGTTTTGTAGTAACTCACCAACACATCTAATACGTCTGTTTCCTAAGTGATCTATATCATCAACTTTGCCTATTCCATAATCTAGATTTAATAAGTAACTGATAGATGCAATCATATCCTCTGTTGTGATTGTTAGAGGAACTAATTCGTTGTATCTTTCTTTAATTACATCATGTAATTTCTCGTCTGGAGTTGTATCCATTATAGACTTTAATACGTTGTAATTAACTCCTTCTTTGAAGTGAAGGTCAGATAAATCCACATTTGGTAACATTTTGTGGATATTTACTATTCCATTTCCTATTACTCTTACTTTTTGGTCATCAACTAATACATCTACTATATTAATTCCAGCATCTTGAATAGCTTCTGCAGCTTCTGCAGTAATTCTTGTATTCTTTTCTGCTAAAACTTCACCTGTTGATGGATCTACTATATCATCATAAGCAACTTGTCCTGTTATTCTAGTTGCTAAGCATAATTTTTTATTAAATTTGTATCTTCCTACTTTTGCTAAATCATATCTTCTGTTATCGAAGAATAAACCATCGAATAAGTTTCTAGCAGCATCAGCTGTTGGAAGTTCCCCTGGTCTTAATTTCTTATATATTTCAATTATTGCTTCATCTTGAGTTTTTATTGTATCCTTATCAAGAGTTGCCTTGATTTTTGGATCATTTGCAAATAGGTCTAATATTTGCTCATCTGTTACAAATCCTATACTTCTTAATAAAGATGTAACAGGTAATTTTCTTGTTCTATCAACCCTTACATAGAAAATATCATTTCCATCTGTCTCATATTCTAACCATGCACCTCTTATAGGCATAACAGTAGATGTGTATATTCTCTTTCCTGTTTTGTCGTAGTCTTGTGCATAGTAACAAGATGGAGAACGAACTAATTGGCTTACAATTACTCTCTCTGCTCCATTGATAATAAATGTTGCACTGTCTGTCATTACTGGGAAATCGCCTAAATAGATTTCTTGCTCTTTAATTTCACCAGTTTCCTTGTTGATAAGACGAACTTTAACATGTAATCTTGTTGAATATGTAGCGTCTCTCTCTTTTGCCTCTTCCATTGTGTACTTTGTTTTTTCTTCCATGTGATAGTCTAAGAATTCAAGTACTAAGTTTCCAGAGTAGTCAACTATTGGAGAAATATCTTTTAATACTTCGCCTAAACCTTCCTCAATAAACCAATTATAAGAATCTTTTTGTACTTGAATTAAGTTAGGCATTTCTACGAAATCACCTATCTTAGAAAAAGATTTTCTTGTGCATTTTTCGTGTTTTACTTCTTTTAGATTCAAAGTTACTCACCTCATAATAAAAATTAAAGCAGAATTTGAAATATATAAGATTTCAAAAAAGTCCTTCTTGTTTTTAGCCACTTTGTAAATTACTTGCTCACTGCTCCTTTAAGCTTGCTTTTTACTAGTATTTTCTAAAACAATTCCTCTTTTTTGATAATTTATCAATAACATAAAAAGACAACAAAAAACCTATTGACAATCTATGCTGTTTTTGTCAATTAGTTCTTTTGTATGTTCCCTATTTTATTTAGTACTTTTGATTACTAATTTATTAATATTAACCACCCTTGCTATCTCGTTGGAGATTAATAAAATTTAAATTTTGTTGAAAATATTCCATATTATCAACACTATACTAATTATACAATTTTTGGTATGTTTATGTCAATAGAAAATATGAAAAATTTAGAAAAACTTTCTATTGTTTCGTACATAAAAAGAAAACTACTAATACCATTTTGCAAGCAAGACCCGAGATCACCTTTTGAGGGGTCCGAAGGAGCTCCGACCAAGATTGACATGTCGAGGCTAAAAAATTGTATCACTAGCTTTCTTAATATATAGTAAAATAGAGATATGCTTTCACATATCCCTATTTTATTAATAAATGTCTATTTTCTCTTTTTTAATACTACCAATGTTATTGTTATTCCTGCGATTAGGATTAAAGCTATTGCTCCGCCTAATACGTAGAATAGATGTGTGTTACCAAATGGAGGTAATATTACTACTTCTTGAGAATCGTCTGCATCTATTTCGCGTGGCTCCATTGTTGGGTCTTGGTTACCTACAACTGAGTATGACATTTTTCTACCAACTGTATTTTGTGTTGTCACAAGTTCCGTCATGTTGTTGTATACTCTGTCATCACTACTACTGTCTTGAGTAATCATTTGTGTTAATATTAATTGTACTCCGCTTACGCTTTGTGTACTGTTTACAGTGTTTAATGCGTTCATTGGGTCATCTTTAAATGCTTTGGCAATTTTGTCTTTTACATTTGATTGGTCTGCAATTACTGGTATTAAACCTTTCGAAGCAGCTGTTGTTGTTATAATGTGACCGTCTGTATACTTATTAACATTATCTGTTAATCTAGTATTTAACAATCCATTGTTTAACAAGTCTGCACTTGAAATTGTATTCCAATCTGGGTTTTGAGCCTTGTTAAATTGTAAGTTATTTCTTGTTGCTGTGTTATCATCGTTTGAATTGTAATCATGTACTTGTGTTCCAACATAGTCAACTAAAACTTTTGGATCTGTTTTTACTATTGTGCTTGTGTCTGCAACTTTTCCCGTGTAGTAGAATTGTTCTTCATTATAGTCAACTTCACCAACGTTTGCTACTGTTATAGCATATGTTATTTGAAGTGTTGAACCATGCATCAATTCTTCATCCATTGTAAGTTGTACTTTACCTTTATTTGTAGAGTTTTGTCTTACTACTGGGTTTAGCATTAAACTATTGTTGTAGTTCTTGTTTGTGCTATACTCATTTTCTGTATCCTGTCCGTGAGCTATATGATTTATCCATAATACGTTTGTTGCTCTAGCAGATGCATCGAATAATGTGCTATTGTTTGCAAGTGTTAATTTAACATTTGTAATTTGTTTTGTAACTTTAAGCTGTGCCTTTGGTCTTTGTACTAAACCTAAGTCTAAGTCTTTTAATACGTAGTAGCCAGCCATTTGATAATTTTCTTTACCTATATTATCATGTCCTGTACCAGATGTATTTGTTACTCCAGGTTCTTCACCATTTCTGTTATATTCGAAGTTCACATCTATTTTTCCAGATTCTGCAATCATATATGTATTTTTCATAAATTCATTTAACAAGTTTTTCATTTCTTCAGCAGTATATTTTGTACCATTATATTCTGGTATGCTTTCATAAGAAGCTAATATTTCTGCTAAGTGGTTTGTCATATCTCCATTAGAGTAAGCTTCAACATTTTTTCTTGCATTGTTGCAGTTTACTAAGTAATCTACATTTGGTGCAACATTTACAACATTGTCATCCTTGTTCATTATATCTTTGGCATCTGAATATTGTCCTTTGTCTGCTTCGCTAAAGTTATATTCATATGAACCTGTTTTATTGTTCGTGTATGCTCCTGAACCATTGTTTACACCAACTTGATATGAAGTTGATTTATAGTCTTGACCATTATAAGAATTTTTGTTTAATCCAATATTTGCAGATGAAGCAGAATATCCACTTCCTTCTGTTTTCTTCTTATACCCTTCTTGTGAAGCATGTAAGTTTGTTACAGGATTCTCTTCTTCGTTTCCAGTGTTATAATTTGTATATGTTGTTCCAAGAACTGTGCTTTCACCAGAACCATATATAAATCTTACAATGTAGTTACCTGGTGCAAATGATGTAAATTTGTATTTACCATCAGCATTTGCAGTGTCTATTGTATAATTTGGTACTAAACCACTGTTGTTTATAATTGGTGTTGTTGAATCAGTGTTTCCAGAAAGAACTTCTTTCCATATATACTCATATGTTTTTCCGTCTTTTCCTTGTCTTAACTCAACTAATTGTACTCTTACACCGTTTATTCCGGTTTCATTGTCTTTTAGTCCATCTCCGACTCTTGCATTTTGTTCATCTACATTTCTAGTATCCTCAAATACCGTTCCTTCTACTGTTCTTAAGTTATCTCTGTTTAAGATAATTCTAATATTTGGAGCTTTATCTGTATCATTTTCGAAGTTTTCATACTTGATTACTCCGTCTTTTGGTACATCTGTTGGGTTTAGGTTACCTGGTGTAGAGTTGCAATCTGCTATACCAGCAATATCTCCAGTTTTGTATTCTTGTTGTGTTTGAGAATTGTCTGTATTTGGAGCTTTTGCTTTTTGTCCATAGTATGATTTGTATCCATTAATTTCTGCAATATTTTCTTTACCAACACCCTTGGCTGTTCCACTTGCAGCATCTTCATCTAGAAGTATGTTTCTTGCAGCATCTTTGTTTACCATAAATGTTACATAGAAGTATACATCTTTATTGCTGTCTGGGTCTGATAATGGGAACATATTGCTTGTTACAGTATCATTTGCCGCATTACTGTAGCTTTGATCACCTGTAATATATAAGTTCTTATATCCGGCTATTGTAGTTTGAGTTTCTACTCCATATCTACTAGCATCTTTCAAATATACATTCCCAATCTTATTTCCGTCATTATCTCCTAAGTATGAGCGATCTTGTACATATGTGTAATCTGCATCGTAGTAATCAACAACCTCTGTTACAGCTGCTGCTATGTTTTCTGACCTATTACGCATTGTAAATTTATATGTTACATATACTTTCAATTCAGAATCTTCAGATAATCCTAAATTTTCTAATGTAGTAGCATTATCTACTATTTGATAATTATTTACTTTGTAATCATAATCTTCTCTGTATAGCTCTCTTGAGTAATCGTAGCTATAATATCCATCAGAAATTCTTGTTTTAATTTCCCAATATGAATTTCCAGCTGCATCTGTTTCTAAGTTTTCTCTCTTATTATATTTGTATACTTGTGTCTTGCCATTAATTTCTAATGTTGCTTTGTATACATCTTTTCTTAAGGCTAAGTCTAATTGTTCTCTTAGAACTAATCCTAAGTTAATATGATGCATTACATCTGGGTTTTTATACAATGTTTCAATCTTTTGTGCCGCTACAAATTTTAATATTTGTGCAGTATTTGATTTTGCATTTAAGAAATCCTCTGTTACAAATACTTGGAATCCTGGGTATAAGTCCTTAGTTGAAGTACCATTACACGTATATGCATCCATCATAGATTGATTTACATATTCATCTTTAGACTTTCTTTCTCCATTTGAACTTACTTCTCCATTTATGTTTCCAAACTTATCAATTGTTCCAGCTTCTTCAAGTTCATCTCTTGTATGCATTTCACTTGGATTGTTTGTTGTAACTGTATTCTTTGGTGCTGAACCAATTTCTCTAAAGCTTGCATTGAAAGTATCTCTTTCTTTTAATATGTCTAGGCCTTTTGATGTATTATCCCAGTTTGAATCTTGTCTGTTTACATTATAAACTGTTGGTTGATAATATTGACCATTATATGTGAATTTTACATAGTATTGGTACATTGCATTTTGATTTTGGAATAAGTATTCTCCATTATTATCTGTTGTTGTTGCTGCAATAAATTTTCCTGATTGATTTCCATCTAATCCAGATACTTGGTATAGTGAAACTTTTACATTTGACATTGGTGTATCTGTTTGCTTATTAAATAATCCATCATAATCATTTTCTTTTCCTACTGTGCCATCTACCCAAACTCTTCCGCCTAATTCGAATGTTAAATTAATTGGAATATCTATATCATCGTCTGGTGTATCTGGTATGTCTGGCTTCTTACTATCTGGTTTTCCGCTTACAGTTGCTGTATATATGTTATATGTTCTGCTTCCTTCAAGAGCAACCCTTAACTGTTGAGCACGTAGGCTTCTAACTGGATATTCAGTCATCTGTACGAATGGTTGTACTACAATTACACCTTTTGATGATGAAGTATAATTTGCTGTTGTAGATCCAAAGATAATAACATCATAATCTCCAAATAATATTGTATGTATTGTTTTGGTATACATATAATGTATTGTACCCATACCATACCCTTCTCTTAAACGGTATTTACTATAACTTGTTGTTGCAACATATCCAATATATTGGTATACATTTGCTTTTGTATCTAATATATTAAACTTAACAGTTGACTTTTCAAGATATTCAAGATCCACATACATGTTTACTGTTTTTGGATAATTTGTTTTTTCAGCCGAGAATTTTACGTAGAATTTAGCATTTGATGCAGGATATTTCTTTTTTAATCCATTTGAACCTGAGACAGTTGCTCCAATAAATTCTATTTCAAAGTCATTTGTATTTTCATCATATACAAGTGTTTTTTCATTATCGGTTCCTTTATCTGTTACTAAATATATAGCCTTCACATATGAAATATCTTCATAATATGGATATGTAACGCTTAAAGGTCCTACAATATAGCTCTTAGTTGCTTGGTTTACAATTACCTGTGCTTCTGCTTGAGGGTCTTCTGTAACACTGTTAGTTTTTTCTTCGTCTTGTTTTCCTGTTTTTGTTCCAGAAGAATATGAATCACTCTTAATACCATGAACCTGTGCTTTATATCCACTGCCATTAATATATGTATCCAAGAACTTTTGGTATGATAATGCTTTGTTGTAAAGTGTTAATCCATTGCTTGTTAAATGGTTTCCATTAGGTATAATTCCATCTAAGTCTGCAACCTTCCAATGTGCAGTCTGAATATCTGATAGAGAATATCTATTACGTATCGAACCAGTTGTTCCTGAATAAGCATTTTCCATTGTAGTTAATACAAAAGATAGTTGTGTATTTGTTGTGGCTTCTGTAGATCCAACCTGTTTATAATGATCTTCTGCTCTGTCTTGAGTTTCCATTATAACAACTTCTGGACCATATATCGCATCCCCATTCCAATCTTTTTGTTTTGTTGCAGGGTTAGTCGTATCATCATCTGTATCTTTCGGCGTTTTCCAATCACCTAATTGTGATAATAATTCTTTCATTAATTCTTTAGATTTGCTTCTAGCCTTACTTTGAGCATCTAGTATTGCTAGATTTTTATTTCCACTTACTAAAGCTCCATACCTTACCGAAATCATTGGCTCATTTTTATCAATTGCCCATTTTTCTGAGCCCTGAGTTCCTGGTCCATATTGTTGTGAATAATGAATATTACTATACGATATTGGAATCATGTTCCTTCCGCCTTTGTTCTTTACGTCCTCGCGTGCCAACTGTCTTAAATATGCTTTTACTTTCGATTCAAAGCTTGAATATCCATATCCATTACTTGTTGTATAACCAATTTCATCTATATAATGTTTCTTGGAATCAAATTCACCATATCTTACAGCTTTACCAGCATCATTACAATATACTGTACCAGTACTCATATCCGTTGTCCAAGCTTCATATGGAAATTGATTATCTGCATTTCCCGTAAAAGCTCTTTGTTTTAATATTTGAGGAAATAGACCAGAATCACTATAGCTTAATTGTGGCATACCACTAGTCGCATTTCCTTGCCAAGTTCCATATGCTAATGAGACATTGCTTGTAGTAAAAAATGCTGTTATTGAAATTGCTGCAGTTGCTATTGTTGTTATTAAACATTTTTTTAATGTTTTATTTTTCTTCATTACTCTATCTCCTTTCTATATTAATACTTTCTTTTTTATCATGTAAATTCCTACTCCAACTATTGTAATTATCGTTATTATTAATGTAGTATAAATTACTACGTCACCTGTTTTTACAGATGTTAGTACATTTGCTGTTGAGTAGTCATCTTCATTTGTAGCCTTATTACCAGGTGTTGAATCAATATCTAATGCACCATAATCATTTGATGTTTCATATATTTCTGCTGAGTTATTTATTAATCCAAAATCATCGTCACCATTCATATTCTTTGTTAATATTAATGTTACTTCTTTGCTTTCTCCTGGATTAATTATTGTGTTTGCAAGTGAAGCATTATATATAACTCCATCTTTACCTTCATACCAGTCTTTATTCAATTCAGAATTGAATTTTAATTCTTCTGGTAAATAATCTGCTAATTTCTTAACATATCCTGCAATTCCACCCTCATTTGTAATTGTGAATTTATATTCAACAACCATTGATGATGTATTTGCATATTTAGATTCAAAATCTAATTTTGCAAGTTTACTATTGTAAACATGTTCTTTTGTATTTTTTCCGTTGTTTACTGTTATTGCTTGTACAACTTTATCTAGTTTCAAATCAAATTTAGCATCTTCGACTATACCCAAATCAATATTGAATTGATTTGTATCTGCTAATACTATTTCCTCTGTAACAGCTGCTATTTGATCTTTTCCTTCATAGTTAACTGTTTTATCTATAGCATCTGAATTTTGCTCTTCGCTTACTCCAGATTTTTTATATGTTGTAGGACTATATTTTGCTGAATCATAGAAGAATATCACACTGTATTTACCTTGTGGTACATTGTTAAACATGTATGAACCATCTGTTCCGGTTGTTGTTATGCATTGTTCATTATTTGAATTCATTGCAATATTGCTTGTATTATTATTTAATAATAAAACTTTAACTCCTGAAACTCTTTGTTCATTTGCATCTTTTACTCCGTCTTTATTAGCATCAACCCATACAGTTCCTATTACTTTTCTTGTTTCTTTATTGTTATCATCAGGGTCAACATTTACATCGTTTTTTTCAAAATGTTTAATTATATGTGCTACAGAATTTGTTTCTACTTCTTTAATATCTTCATGTGTAAATTTGGCTTTGTTTGATATGTTTGTATCATTTTCTATAGAATTTGCTACTACATGTACATTTATTGTTACTTTTTGTCCTGCAGATAAGTAGAATTTTGTATTTATACTTCCATCACTATTTATATCAAAACTACTATCAATTGTGCCATCTTCATATACAATCTCTAAATATTTAAATGTTACTTCTGTAGGTAATGCGTCTGTAAATTCTACATCATTTAAATATATGTCTGATAAATTTTGTATAGTAAATGTGTATGCAAAATCTTCTCCTGCTGATATTGTTGTTCCAGTAGGAATATTGGCTGTTTGTGCAACGTTAATTCCTGGTTTATTTATTGTAACTGATATATCATCAATGTTCTCTGTTTCTGTATTGTCAGCTTTTATATTACTTGTAACAGTTACCTCTTTTTTGTAAACTTCTTTTGCTAGTTTTCCAACTTTTGTGTTTATAATTAAGGTTTTGCCTCTCTCTCCATCTACATCTCCGACTTTTACAGTTACTTTTCTGCCGCTTACTTTGACATTTGCTGTTGAAGTAATATCATCTTCTTGAAATGTATCTTCATTAAATCTTGTTAATTTTATAGAGTCATACTCTAGCTCATCTGGCAATGTGATTGTAACAACTGTATTTTTTCTGCTATTATCAATACTTTCATCTTCAAGCTCATAATTATATTGAGACGATCTTAGTGCGATTTGGAAAGAATATGTTTCTCCTTCTTTGAGGCTCTTATATTTTGAACCGATTTGTGTGTCGAAATATACTTTTTCAATTATATTTGATACAGTATTCGTTTCTACTGGTATTACATCGCTATATGTAACAGATGCCTTTAATTCAACTTTCTTTGTTTCATCACTTTGTGTTCTAAATTTAAGAGTTTTCTTTAATGAAGAATTAGCTTTTACATTTCCAACATTTATAATTAGTGTTTCTGTATCATCATCAAGTTCATTATCATATTTTTCTAGTCTTTCAAGTAAATCTGCATATTTTTCCATATCAATATCGTTAACAGGTATACCATCTTCAGAGGCATTTTGAGAAATATCTTCCAACTCTTTTAATTCCTCTTCATTAAGTTCTGGTTCATCCTCCGAAATTTTATATTTATAGTCATCTCCATCTTGTGGAATAAAGCTTAATTCAGATGGCAATTTTATTTCTACCGTCGTGTTTTCTGCATCTACTACACCAGTATTATTTATTGTTAATTCATATTCAAGTATTTCTCCAGATTTTACACTAGCACCTTCACCTATTGTTGATGTTAATTTTGCATCTAATTTAGCAATACTTCCTGTTGTAAAACCTATTTTTGTTGCTATTGCTTTATCTGTAATTGTTCCAGATGTTTTATTATTGTTGAAAAATACTCCATAATTTTCATATACTTCTTGATCATAATCTAAGTTTGCAGGTAATGTTGCTTTATATGAAAATGTAATTGTGTCTCCACCGTTCATTGCATAATCTTCATTTAACACTATCATGTAAGATTTTATTTTTGTATAATCTGTTACACTTGTTGTCCATCCATTTTGTGAATTAGATAGGTCTGTTGTTGCTTCTCCATTTTCTGAATAATATATTGTAACTTTTGAAGCATCTACTCCTGTTACTGTTAGTCCAGATGTAAGTGGCATTGTAATATTTGAGCCTAAACTTAATGATGTTGATACATCTTTGTTATCTTTAAATGGTGTTCTTCCTAATACAACAACATGGTCTAGTGTGTTTTCATAATTGTTTATTACATTCATTGTGTATGTAACTTCTTTTTGTTCTGCTTTTGTTGGTATTAAGGCTTTTTGAGATTCTCCATTAATAACTTCTATTTTTTCGTCTCCATTGTATCCTGTCATTGAGTTTGTTGTTACAACTCCTGATGGAGCAATATATTTAACGTCTGTTGCTACATTTGTAACCGTTGAATCTCCATTTGTTATTTCTGCTGTTATTTGTGTATTTGTTGTTGGTGTTAATGTATTTAATGTAATGTCTGTTGTTAATACAACTGTTGCACCCTTGGCAGCAACATTATTATATTTTGTTTGTGTTCCTTTTAATTTTAATTCTAGTGTTTTTGTACCGTCACCATTTTCATAAGACATTATAGAATCTTCATCAATTTCAAGCTCATCATCGAAGTATACATTCCAATCTTTCACAGCTAAAGTTTCTATATTTGCTGGAAATTTTATTTTTATTGTTGGTGTTGTATACATAGTGTCGTCTGCGCTGTCATTTTCTAGTGTAACTTTAATTTCTACATTTTCATTTTTTACTATTGTAGATAATCTATTGTTACTTGTTGTTATGCTTGCTTTTTGTGTTGGTTCTGTTAAATCAACATTTTTTGTACTTTCTGTACTAACAATATCTATATCAGAATTTTTTGCTTTTCCTGTTACAGATGTTTTTATTTGTGTAAAACTTTTTAATTGGCTTGTACTGTATTCAATATTTTTAGCTAAAGCTTTTGTTATTTCGAATATAACATTTCCTTCTGCTTGTGGTTTTGATGTTTTTATTGTTATACTATTTGTTTTAAATGGTACTAAGTTTACTTCTATTCTATTGTTCTTTACTTCTGTATCTTTGTTTATTGTTGCAAGTGTTGTTCCTGCTTCATTTAAAATAGTAATTTCACCATTTTCCCCAAACACTTTATCAAATTCTTGTTTTGATATTGCTAGTGTTTTGTTGTAAGCATAATTTACTCCACCAACTGTTGTTGATTGTTCGCTTCCATTTGCAGTTACAAATTGGTCAACATCTTGTTTTAATACTATTGCATCTATTACATCTGCATATGAAACATGGGCTGTATACTGTGCCACATATTCTGTTTCCTTTTTATTTTCGTCTGCAGCATTTTTGTTATTATATATGTAACCTTTGCTTATGCTTTGTGTTGCATTAGATGTAAATTCTACTATATCTCCTATTTTTTTAGTTTGATCTTCGTATCCATCTACATGTGCACTTACTTTGTTTACTCCACTTTGTACATATAAGTTCATACTTGAGCTTGCATCATATGTAACTCTTGTAACTGAATCTTTTACAGCCTCATATACATCTGATGAATATATGTATGTTACTATAAATTCATCTGTTGTATTTTTAGCCCATTGGATTTTTCCATTTACAGCATTGTTATTTACTGTAATTGTTATTTTTCCAGTTGTGCTATCATATGACCAGTTATTCTTAGAGAAGTTATCTCCGTTTGCATCTCCATTTGTTGCATTTGTAGAGTTTGCAACTACTGTAACTGCTTCTGGGTATTTATTATTAATTTTTGGAGCATTGACTTCTATGTTTGTATTCTTTATTGGTAACACGCTGTTTTCAACATATGATGTAATTTTGCCTTGAGTGATTAGCTTGCTTACATTGTTTGCTGAATATGGAATGTATTTTGTAATTTCATAATCCAACTTAGCTTTTGCAGTTGATGCTGTCCAGCTTGTGTGAACTACTATATCTTTCTTAACTGCAACTTCTTCACCTTTAGCATTTACATATGTTCCAGTAAATTTTATTGTATTATCTCTGTCAAACATATCTTCACTTATTTCATCTTTTTTGTCTAATGCTATGTTTATTGTTTCTGTTACATTCTCGCCATTGTTTATTTGGTTAAAGCTTATTTTTTTGTTTTCTGCATCTACTGCTTGAATGTTATCAGATTCTTCTGTTTTTGCAATTTTAAAGTTTGTGTCTGAGAAGTCTACTACTGCATCTTTTAGATATCCAGCCTTTTTTACTTTTAATGCAATATTTAATTTCGTATCTTCTGCATTAACATCTGCTGAAACAGTATGTTTTCCTCCATCATAATAAACATCAAACTCTACATTCTCATTTGTAGTTGATGTTCCTTGATTTTCTAATGCTTTTGCACTTAAAAAATTGTCTGCCGCATAGCTTACTACTGTTGCTGAATTGGCATACAATATTGTTGTAGTTAATAGCATCGCAATTACTTTAATTAATTTTTGTTGCATCTTTGCTCCTCCTTAAAAATTTCACTATAACTAATTATACTCTATTTTTGCTTATTTTTCAATGTTTTTTTAACTTTTTTAAAAATTATGTAATCTTAATATTCATGTTATATTATTGCATTTTTTCCCATATTTTTCAATAGGTCTTTAAATTACGATAAAAAAGCAATTGAAACCCGCTTGCGGAAGGCATTACTAGTACATTTATTAAATTTTTATTACATTTTTAATCATTTATTTTTTTATAATTATTTTTACTTCTAAAAGTAATTAATTTTTCCCGCTTATTTCAAGCTTTTTGCAGTTTGTATGTTTTTATGTTAATTTATTATTATTTCTACTATATATATTTCCCTAGGTTTTTCACTTGTTCGGCAAAAAAAATTCTAATTATCAAGTTTTCATCTTAATAATTAGAATTTTATTTATTCTATTTATGCTTTTTTAATACAACTATTGTTATAGTAATACCTGCTATTAATATGAATGCTACTGCACTTATTAATACATAGAATATTGGTGTATTTCCAAATGGTGGTAAAATTACAACATCTTGAGAATCATCTGCGTCTATTTCGTATGGTTCTGTTGTTGGGTCTTGGTTACCAACAACTGAATATGCCATCTTTCTTCCGACTGTATTCTTAGTTGTTACAAGTTCTACCATATTGTTGTAAGTTTTGTCATCATTTGTATTATCTTGTGTTATCATTTGAGTTAATATTAATTGAACTCCACTCACACTTTGTGATGCATTTACAGTTTCTAGTGCATGCATTGGATCTTCTTTAAATTTATTTGCAATCTGATTTTTTGCTTCCGAAGTATCTGCAATTAATGGAATAAGGTCTTTAGATATGGCTTCTGTTACAATTATATGGTCTTTTGTATATTTATTTATACTTGTTTCATATGCCTTATTTACCAATCCATCTTGTAACACTTTATCACTTGTAATTACTTGCCATTCTGGGTTTTGATTACTGTTAAATTGTAAATTGTTTCTTGTTGCCGTTTTATCATCTCTATCATCCCATTCATGTAACTGTGTTCCAACATAGTCAATTAACTTTCTTGGATTTGTTTTTACTATTGTACCAGTGTCTCCAACCTTTCCAGTATAGTAGAATTGGTCTTCTTTATAATCTACTTCACCAACATTTGCAACAGTTATTGCATATGTTATTTGAAGTGTTGCTCCATGCATAACTTCTTGGTCCATTGTAAGCTGTACTTTTCCTTTGCTTGCTGCTTTACTTCTTACAATTGGATTCAACATTAGATAATTTTTATAGTTTTTGTTTGTACTATAAACATTTTTTGTGTCTTGTCCATGTGCAGTGTGGTCAATCCATAATACGTTTGTAGCTTTTGCAATTGCATCAAATAATACGCTGTTGTCTGCTAGAGTCATTTTAACATTTGTGATTTGTTTTGTAACTTTTAATTGAGCTTTTGGTCTTTCAACTAAACCAAAGTCTAGTCCTTCTAGTACATAGTAGCCACCTCTATCGTAATTGCTAAATCCGACATTGGCTGTTCCAACAAGTGGTGTTGTCTCAGATTCTTCTCTATTATACTCACTCTTCATGTTTATAACGCCTGTTTCTGCTACCATGTAAGTATTATTCATAAATGTATTTAAATATTCTCTTGTTTTGCCTTCGCTTGTTGGCAAATGTTCGTATGATGCTAGAATTTCTGCTAGCTCGTTTGTAACATCTCCATTTGAATATTTCTCTACTATTTCTCTTGTATTGTCTATATTTACAAGATTTAATGGTTTTTTAGCTACTTTTAATCTCCAGTTTCCAATGCTTTGTATTATACTTGAAAGTGAACTATAATCCATATCTTTCATTATATCTTTTGCATCTGATTGATTCTTTCCATCAGCTTCTTCAAAATTATATTTATATGAGCCTGATGTGTTGTTTCTATATGCTCCAACACCATTAAACAATTCAGATTCTACTTGATATGATGTAGACTTGTAGTCATTTCCATTGTATGACTTCTTATTTATAGCTGTTGTTCCACTATAACCTAATTTTTCAGTTACTGGATTTGATATAGTCTCACCTGTTTTGTAGTCTACTGCTTGTTCTGATAATACTGTTTCATCTGTAGAACCATATATAAACCTTACAATGTATTCTCCTGGTATTAGTCCTTGGAATAGATATTCTCCAGTTCCAATTCCTATTGATGTTAGATCTGAGAATGTAACATTTCCTCTTCGTGGTATTACCGTTGATAAAGACTGAGTTACATCTCCGCTTTTTACCTCTTTCCAAATATATTCATATCTGGTTCCATCTACACCATCACCATTAGATTTTTCTCTTAGTTCTACTAGTTGTACTCTTACTCCATTTATTCCAGTTTCTCCATCATCACGTTTACCGTTTCCAACCATAGCATTGTTTACTTCTTCTGTTCTCTTGTCTTCCCAAACAGTACCTTTTATTGTTCTAACATTTTGACGGTTTAACGTAATTTTAATGTTTGGAGCTTTATCTGTATCATCTTCAAATTTAGAAGTATCGATTTCACGTAAGTTACCTGGTGTTGAATCTGTATCTGGAATACCTGCAATATCTCCTCTTACAAACTCTGCCATAGCTTTTGTATTTCCAAAGTTTGGAGCAACTGCTTTTATTCCATAATAAGATTTATAACCATTTATTTCTGCTACGTTTTCTTTTCCAGTGTCATCATCTAAAAGTATGTTTCTGCTTGAATCCTTTTTTACTTCAAAAGTTATATAGAAATATATATCTTTATTCTTATCTGGATCTGATAGAGGGAAACAGCCTGTACTTGCAATATCATCTCCTGCACTACTATATATATTTGAACCTGTTACATATATAGTATTATAACCATCCATTTTCTTCATGGTTGCTTCTGAGTATCTACTCTTTTCGTTTAAGGTTACACTTCCTATACTATTTCCATCTTTATCACCTATATATGAACGTTCTGGAACAGGCGTAAAGTCTGGGTCATAATAGTCTACTACTTCTGTTACTGCTGTTGCAATTCCATATGAGCTGTTACGAATTGTAAACTTATATGTTACAAATACTTTTAATTCTGAATCTTGAGATAGTCCTAATGCTTCTTGGAACAATCCCCATTGGCTATAATCTTCTACTTTAAATGAGTAGTCTTCTCTATAAAGTTCTCTTGTATAATTATTGCTGTAATATCCGTTATTTCTTCCCTTAATATCCCAGCAGCCTTCATAAATTATACTGTTTCTTTTATCGTATTTGTATTCTTCAACTTCTCCATTTATTTCAAGAGTTGCTTTATAAACATCTTTTCTCAATGCTAAATCAACAATTTCTCTTTCCACAAATCCTTGGTTTACATGTCTCATTATGTCTGGTTCTGCATATAATGTTTTTACTTTATCGCTTTCAATAAAGTCTATCATTTGTTTTGAATCTATAAGTGCATGTTTCTTCTCATCATTTACAAAAACATCTAAATTTGGATATAAATCCATATTATTAGTTCCGTTACAAGTATAAGAATCCATCATACTTTCGTTTACATATGTATCTTTTGATTCTCTCTTACCATCTTTACTTACTTCTCCAACGATGTTTCCAAAATCATCTATCAATCCTTGATCTTTTAATTCTGTTCTTGTATGCATTTCTGCTTTCGGCTCTAGTAAGTTTTCTGGTGCAGAACCAATATCTCTAAATTTTGCATTGAATACATTTCTTTGAGTTGCAACATCCATACCCTTAGAATTGTTATCCCAATTTTCGTCATCTCTATTTGCGTTATACTTTGTTGGCTCATAGTATTGACCATTGTATGTGAATTTTACATAGTAATTATACATTGAATTCAAGTTATAGAATACATAATCACCATTTTTATCTGTGGTTGTTGCTTCTACAAATCTTCCTTTTTCTATAAAATCAAACTGTTCAGTTACACCTCCTATTGTTCCACCAGTACCTATTCCACCAGTAGAATCTGTTTTTCCTTCTTTGCTCTTTTCATATAATATTTTTTCTAATAACCATTGAGCAAGTTTTCTTGCATCTAAATTTCTATTTTCTTTTGTTGTTCCACCTAGTACAACTATTGCATATTCTTCATTTTCATATACAAATGAAGCAATTACACAGTAGCCAGAAACCCTAATTTGACCTGTTTTTGTTCCTTCTATTCCTGGTGTTGTTTTTAATGGGTTTGTACTATTAAGCTTTCTTTGGAAGCTTGTTCCATTTCTATTAATCGTTATAGATATTGATTGTTTTGAGCCTTCTTTAAAATACTCTGCAAATATTGGGTTATCCATTGCAGCATCTAGTATTTTAGCCAAGTCCTTAGCAGAAGATCTATCTTCTGGTTTTACACCAAAAGGAGTAACAAAGTGACTTGAGGTTGCACCCAATGAGCGAACTTTTTCATTCATTAGGTTCATGAATACGTTTTTTCCACCCGGATAATATTCTGCAAGTGCTTCTGCAGCATCACAGCCTGAATATACAAGCACTGCTCTTAATAAATCTCTTACTGTAACCTTATCGCCTTCCTCTAGTCCAACTATTTGAAGTTCTGGGCTCCAAGTACTTGTTCTTAAATACTCTCCTACAGCAGTTCTATTAACTGTTACAACATCATTCAAATTCATTCTTTCTGCTACGACTAATGCTGTTACCATTTTTGTAATTGAAGCAACTGCACATTGAGTGTTTTCACCTTTTCCCCATAGAGTTTCTCCAGTTTTTCTGTTATACACTAAAAATCTTGGAGCAGATATTGTTGGTTTTTTAGGCTCATCTGTATCTGTTGTTGGTGGTAGCGTTGGCTTTGGCTTTGTGCCTGGTGTTGGTATTTTAGGTATTTCATATAGTGAAACTTTTACATTTGACATTGGTGTATCTCCATCACCATATTTACCATCATATTTATCCTCTTTGCCTACACTGCCATCTACCCATACTTTACCACCAATTTTCATCGTTAAGTCTACATTTGTTTGATTTTTATTAGGGTCTAGCCCTGGGTTCGTTGGTAAAGTTATATTGTTTTTGTGTGCTTCTATATGGTATACCTTGTATTCACGTTTTCCACCCATTGCAACATCTATAGGTTGTGCATCAATTGTATCAACTGGATCTTTTGTCATTTGAACAAAAGGTTGAGCTATCATATATGTATCGTCATTATGGATTGTAAGCCATAGCGTACCATATTCTGTTGTTGTATATGCATATAAAAATCCAATATGCAATTGCTGGTACGAATATTTTACTGTTATAAATGCTTGTCCTCTCGCAAGTCTTAGCTTTTTGTCGCTTTTGTCTGAACTTGTTTCGTTTGCTCTTGCCGTAAGACCAATATATTGATATACATTAGTTTTTGTTCTTAATTGATTGTATTCTATTTCTGCTTTTTTCAAGTATTCAACATCAGCATATATTCCAACATTTGTTGGGTATAAAGTATCTGAAGCTGAAAACTTAATATAGAATTGGCTTCCAGAAGCTGGGTATTTTTTCTTTAAACCATTTGAACCTGAAACTGTTCTTCCTATGAATTCTATTTCAAAGTCATCATTATTTTCATCATATACTAAGGTTTTAGATTTTAAAGGTTCACCTTCATTTGTCTTAAGGTATATTGATTTTAAGTATGATATATCCTCATACTCAGGATAATTTATCGTTAATGGTCCTATTATATATTGGTTGGTGTTTCTATTACTTATAATTTGTGACTGCGACATATCTATTTGAGCAGAGAAATTTATAAGATTTTTATTTACAAAAGACTGATAGCTTTTTGCCTTTTTGTACAATTCTTTTCCATTTGAAGTTTCTTGTGCAGAGCTTATTATGCTAAAATCCTTTGCTTCCCAATATGCTGTTTGAATATCACTTAAATTATATCTACTTCTTACAGAATTAGTTACTCCACTATATGCATTTTCCATAGCAGTTAGTATGTATGCAATATTGGCACCTCCTCTTCCAATAGATAAATTGGTGTATTTTTTTGTATCTCCTTCTTGTTGATATCCGTTTTCAGCTCTATTTTCTGTTTCCATCACAGCAACTTTTGGTCCTAATACTGGATCAGAGTTCCAATAAGACACATCTTGAATTCCCATATTGGTTGAACCATCGGTTGTTAATTCTGGTTTATCCCAATTTGTTAACTTAGTTAATATTCGAAATGTCATTATGTTTCGAGTTAGACCCTCTGACTTGCTGTAATCATAACCTGATGTACTTGATGCACTTGATGATTGTACCCTTGTTATTAGCATTGGTTTTGTAATCTCTACATTAAATAATTCATTGTTGTAAATTGAAGGTCCTTGAATTTGATCATACCATATAATAGGAGTACAGCTTTCATATCTTAGCCCAAATGCGCCATGTACAGCTCCAATTAAATCAGCTAATGTAAATCCGCTAAAATATTTTTTTGCTCTTTCCTCACATAATTTTTTCATTTTGGCTAGGAAATCTAAATATGTTCCAACATCTTGGTTAATGTATGGTGTTGGATAGTATTTTGTTGCATCGTATTTTCCAAATCTTACAGATTTATTTGAATCTGCTCCATACATTGTTGAACCACTTACTTCTGTTGACCAATTTGTATATGGAAATTCTGTATCTGCATCTCCAGAGAAAGTCCTTTTTTGAAGTATATTAGGTAGTAGGCTACCACTATCCGAAAAAGCTCCCTTTTGAGGCATTCCACTACTAGTGTTTCCCTGCCATGTTCCATATGCAAATGTTTTCTTTTCAGCAAAGAACAGCGTTAATACTAAAACAACCAAGATGATACCAGCTGTTTTTATAATCTTTTTGTTATTTATTTTTATGTTTTCTTTCACTCGCTCTTTGCCTCCTTTACTTTAATACTTTTTTTCTTATTACATATACACCTGTTGCAATTATTATTAACACAGCCATTGTCAATGTTACATATATAACTGCTTGTCCTGTTTTTACTCCTACAATAACATTTGCTATCGAATAATCATCTTCATTACTTGCTTTATTTCCTGGTGTTGAGTCTATATCTAATAATCCGTTATTATTTGATGCTTCATATATTTCTGCAGAATTGCTAAATACTCCAAAATCATCATTGTTCATATTTTTAGTTAATATTAGAGTTACCGTTTTACTCTCACCTGGGTTTATAACTGTATTTGCCAAACTAGAATTATATACGGTTCCATTTGCTCCTTCATACCAATCTTTATTTAATTCTGAATTAAATTTAAGCTCTGTTGGAATGTAGTCTGCTATTTTCTTTGCATATCCAGCTACTCCTCCTTCGTTTGTTATGGTTATAGAATACTCAACTACCATTGAAGATTGCGTTATATATTTTGTCTCAAAATCTATTTTTGCATTTTTACTGTTATAAGTGTGTTCTGCAACATCTTTTCCATTATTTGTTGTAATAACCTTTACAGTTTTATCCAGTCTTAAATCAAATTTTGTATTTTCTACTAGCCCTAAGTCCATATTATAAACATTAAATGTTGTAACTTTTATTATTTCTGTTACTCCTGCAATTCTTTGGACTCCTTCAAATACAATAGTTTTATCTATGGCATCTGAATTTAAGCTTTCGTCTACTCCATCTTTTCTATAAGTTGTAGCACTGTATAAAGAAGATTCATATAAAAATACTACCGTATATGTACCTGAATATAAATTGTTAAATAAGTAATTTCCATCACTATCTGTTGTTGTAACACATTCTGATTTTTTTTCATTTTTTACTATGTTTCCATTTTGGTCTATTAATATAGCTGTAACATTAGGTACTTTTTCTTCATCTGCATCTTTTGCACCATTTCTGTTTTTATCTATCCAGACTGTTCCGGTTATTTTCTTTGTGTATGATGGCTTATCTGGATCCACATTGTTTTTATCGAATAGTTCTACAACATGTGTAATGCTATTACTTTCTATTTCACCAATTTTATCGTGCGTAATTTTTCCTTTGTTTGTTATTGTTTTATCTTTAGTTAAAGATTTTGCCATTACTTCTACTTTTACATTTGCTGTCGTTAATTCACCAAGACTTAAGTTCACTTCCATTTCTCCATTTTCATTTACACTTACATCTGTGCTCTTTGTACCATCTGAATATATTGTTTCTACACTTTTAAGTTGTACTTCATCTGGTAGCTTATCCGTTAATATTACATCTTCCATAGGTATTTCCGAAAGATTTGATATTTTGAATGTATATGTATATTTTTCTGCTGCAGAAATAGTTGTATTTGCTGGAATATTACACGTTTGTACAATGCTTACTCCTATTTTATTAATTGTATCTGTTAATGTTGGTATAGTTTCTGCATTTTTTCCATCTGCTTCGATGGTTCCTGTTATAGAAACGTCTTTTTTATAAACTCCATTTGGCAAATCTTTTACATTTAATTTAAGTGTTAATTGCCTATTTTTACCTCTTTCAATAGTTCCTAAATTTATCTGTAATGTATTACCCTTTACCACTACTTTATTAGGCGTTGTACCGCCTTCGTATGCAACAGATTTATATTCCATTTCTTCTGGTAAATTTATCTTTAATATTACATTTGTTGCATCATTTTCAAAGTCATTTGTACTAATATTTATTAAACATTCGTATATATCTCCAACTTGTATTTTCTCTTCATTATTTGCATTAATATTTACATTAAAGTAACTTATCTTTATAATGTTTGTTACTTCATTTGTTTCAGCTCTCATATCTTCATTATATTCAACTGTTGCTTTTAATTTTACTTGTTCGTCTTCAGCATTACTTCCAAGGTGCATGGTGTTAAACTCCAGTTCTTTTTTTATTGTTTGATTTGTTTTCATGTTTCCTATTTCTATTACCAATATTTTTTTCTGCTCTGTTATATTTTCATCAAATTCAACACCTTGTGCTTTTTGCTCTTCTACCCATTTTGAATATTCTTCCATTTGTTGTTTCATTTGTTCAGCCTGTTGTTTCCACATCGCCATTGCTTCTTCTTTGCTCATTTCTGATTTATCCCAATTTATGTTATCCCAATCCGGTTCTTCAGGCATTTCAAATTTTTGCAATGGCATTATTGTTCTTATTTTATAATTTTCGCCTTCTGTTGGTATGTACTCTAAGTTATTTGGAATTTCTATATTAATAGTTGTTCCCTCTGCTGAAATTGTTCCATTGTTGTTTATTGTAACTATATATTTAAGATGTTCTCCGGCTTTTACGCTTGCACCTTCTCCAAGCACTGATTCTAATTTAGCATTTAAAACAGCCTCTTTTCCGGTGTTTAATCCAATTTTAGTTGCAATAGCTTTATCTTCAATCTTTCCAGTGCTTATGTTGTTTGTAAAGTATATTCCATACATTTCAAATGCTTTATTCTCATAATCCAAATTAGCTGGAGCCTTTGCATTGTACGAAAACTTAAAAACATCTCCAGATTTTATATCATAATTTTTAAAGACAATCATATAAGATTTTACTTCTGCATAATTGGTTATTTCTTTAGTCCATGCATTTTCTGCATTTGATAAATCCTTCGTAGCATTTCCGTTTGTAGAATAATATATTTCTGCATTTTCTTCTGGCAAACCACTTAGTGTAATCTTCGATGACATTGGAATATCCATTGTTGTTCCTAAATCTTGTAATGTATCTACATCTCTATTTCCTTTGAACATTGTTCTTCCTAATATTACAGCATTGCTCAATGTGTTTTCATAATTATTTATAATATTCATCTCAAATGTTAACTCTTTTTCATTTGATTTTGCTTGTATTAACGCCTCTTTTGCTTCTCCATTTACAACTTCTAGCTTTTCATTTTCGTTATATCCTATTACACTATTTGTTGTTACAACTCCAGAAGGAGCAATATACTTTACGGTAGTTTTATTTTCTGATGTTGTCTTATTTTCATCACCATTTTGAGCAATAACTTTTATTTCTGTATTCATAGTTGGAGTAGTTTTTTCTAAAGTTATATCTGCCGCAATAACAATTGTTGCACCTTTTGCAATTGGATTATTAAAAGTTGTTTGTGTTCCTTCTAGTTGTACTTCTATAGTTTTAGTTCCGTCTTCATTATCATAAACCTTTGTTTCAGCGACTTTAAGTTCACCATCAAACATAACTTCTACTGCTATTATATCTAATTTTTCAATGTATTTCGGCATAATAATTTTAAAATTAGGATTTATAAACATAACATCATCAATACTATCGTTTTCTAATGTAACACCTATTGCAACAGCTTCATTAGTTGTAACTGTAGATAATCTATTGTTTTCTAATTCTATACTTACCTTTTGTGATGGTTCTTCTAACTTTGTAACCATTTCTGTCGTTTCATTTAAAACAGCTATATCCGAATTCTTAGCAACAACATTTAATGAAGATTTTAAGTTTGTAAATTCTTTAATTTCTTCTATGCTATAATCATTGTCTTTTGCGATCGCTTTTGTAATTTCAAAATTCAAGCTTCCTTCAGTTTGTGGTTTTGATGTTTCCAATACAATATTTTCGATTTTAAATGATGTCAAATCAACTTTAATTTCATCTTGTTCTGCTTGCGTATCTTTATCAATTGTATTTAAAATCGTTCCATCTTTAGATTGAATTTCAATCTTACCATTTACTCCCAGTACATTATCAAATTCTTGTTTTGATATTTTTAATTCTTTGTTATACGTATTTGCTTTATATTCTTGTTCTTTACTTGTTGTAAATTTATCATCGTTTTGCGAGATTGTAAAAGAATCTATTAAATTTGAATATGCAATGTTTAATGTGTATCTATTTGCGATGTCTGTTTCTCTTTTATTTTCCTCAGCAGTAACTTTATTGTTATACATGTACCCTTTGTAAATGCCCTCATTAGGGTTTTCTAATGTAATATCTGCAATTTCTCCTAGTTTTTCTTTTTGTACTTGTTCTGCTATTGTTTCTTTTTTTATTGTTAATTCATTATTACTATATAATGTAATTTCCGAATTTAACTTATAATTCAATTTTATGGATGTTTCTTTTATTTTTTCATATGCTTTAGCAGAATAAATATATGTAACTATATATTTTTGTGGCTTGTTTTTTTGCCATTGTATCTTATTATTTTTTATTTCATTGTTTTCTTTTATCGTTAAGGATCCGTTTTTTTCATCATATGTAATATTTTCTTTATTAAGTTCTTTTGTTATTTCTTCTGTGTTATTTATAACTGATACTTTCTCTGGATATTCCCCTGCAAATTGTGGAATACTAATGTTTATATTTGTCTTCTTAACTGGTAAAACGTAGTTTTTTACGTTCGTTGTTACTTTTCCTTGAACAATTATTTTGTTTTCTTCATTTGATGCATATGGAATATATTTGATTGTTTCATAATTTAATTCTGTTTCCACGTTTTTTGCAGTCCACTCTGTATGAAGAACTATTTCTTTTTCAACCTTTGTTTCTTTTGCATCTGTATTTACAAATGTGCAAGTAAGTTTAATTTTATTATCCCTGCTAAAATTGTCTTCGCCTATCTCCTCTTTAATGATTGGATTAATATATATTTGCTCTGAAATTTGCTCTTTATTTGTTATCTGTCCGAATGTAATTTTCTTGTTTTCTGCATCAAAATTCTGAATCTTTTTAGCCACTGTTGTTTGGGCTGCATTACCATTTTCATTTGTATTTTCATCATTTATTTGATCTATTTCAAAGTTTGAAGAAGAAAAATCTATTGCAAGATCTTTAACATAGCCACTCTTTTTTAATGATACAGCAATATTTAGCTTGGTATTTTTCTCGTCAATATTTAATGTTGCACTGTGTTTTCCATTGGTATACTGCACATCAAAATCTACACTTCCATCTTTTGATGTAGTGTTTTGATTCTCTAACTCCTTTTCACTTAAAAATACTTCTGCAGCATAGCTTACTACCGACCACGGATTTGCAAATATAATTACTAGGGCTAACACTGCGGCTATAAACTTAGATATTTTTGCTTGCATATTTTCCTCCAATTTTCACTCTTAAGTTATATATATTTATTATTACATTTTTAATTTATGTTTTGCAATGGATATTTTTTCCTTGCCTAGCGTACAACTGAAATTCGCTTGCGGAAAGGGTTAAAAGCACTTTTATTAAATTTTTATTACATTTTTTTGCACGTAATTTGTTGTGAAATATTTTATGTTAAAATTTAGAGTCAAATAAAGGCTTGTTTTTAAGCATTTTAGCGTTTTTGTCATTTTTATGTAAATCTTGTTTCATATTTATTTTGCTTGATTTCCCTATGATTTTTTCTGTTTTGTAATAATTTTATTATTTTTGAATATTTAGAGTGAAAAATTCATACAATATAGTATGAACTTACAGTCAAGGTCTATCAAAAGTAAATTATCTTGTTAACGAAAACTATTATATATTAAATTTAAAAACAATAATTTAGCTGTTTATGCTAGCTTTTAAATTGCACAAAATATGGGCAAATGCAAATTTTTTTCAAATTTTATTGACAAGTATGTATATAAGTTGTATAATTAAAAAAGTTCATACATCGCGGGATGGAGCAGTTGGCAGCTCGTTGGGCTCATAACCCAAAGGTCGGTAGTTCGAGTCTATCTCCCGCAACCAAATATAGCAAGCTCTAAAGAGCTTGCTAATTTTTTATATTAAACAAAGTGATGGGTATTTTTTGTAACAATTATTTAAACTTTCTATTGCA